>ENA-ORTF01004244-ORTF01004244.1-human-gut-metagenome-genome-assembly--contig:-NODE-4244-length-11178-cov-3.649016_pt1 | contig 11178 bp, 8 predicted proteins | sample MGYA00241908_ERZ509180 | MGnify/ENA primary metagenome ERZ509180 (study PRJEB26280, sample SAMEA2338814) | human gut metagenome | biome: human gut; feature: human-associated habitat; material: faeces... | reverse complement strand
GCCCGAACCACGGCGACTGCGCGGTCATTTCCAGCGTCATCCGCCAAACGCCGATTCGCTCCGAGCCGAATGCGTCCTGCGCGCGGCCGTTCAGCAATTCGTGCATCTCCCAGAGCGCACCGCCCTCCGGCATGGGGAGAAAGGCGACGAGTATCAGCGCCACAAGCAGCCCCGCGCACACGAGCGCCAGCAGTCCCTTTCGCGGCAGGGGGCGCGGCGGATGACGCATCAGCAGCGGCGCGAGGGCAACCAGTACAACGCCGAGGAGCGTGCAGACTGCGCTGACCTGCCCCGGCGCGAATTCGATATCCGCCGAGCCATCAAGCCACGGCAGGACGAGCGCTTGGCGCAGCGCGAAGAGCAGCAGCGTCAAGCCCAGCGTCAGCAGCAGGCGCGCCAAACATTCCGGCTGACGGAGCGCAAGGCAAATGAGCGCAAGAAGCGTCAGCACCAGCACAATCAGCCCGCTCTGCACGTCCATCAGCAGCGTCAGCAGGATAGCGCACAGCCCGCCCGGCAGATGCAGCCAATGATGTTTTTGCCCCAAGACGAAGCTGCCCAGCAGCCCCGGCATCAGCAGGCAGACCCAAGCGCTGACAAGGTCGATATTGCCGATAGTGCCTTGAAATTCGTAGTTTGTGCGGATGCTCCGACCCATCGGAAAAAGCGACAGGGGATTGAACCCCGCGTATTGCAGCAGCACGAGGACGAGATAGCCTGTTACAGCAGCGCTGCAAACCGTCAGCAGCGCGGGGACATTCGCGTCCATGCGGCGCAGACATAGGAAAATCAGCCCGTAGCACGCGATGGTCACGAAGCCCTCATACCGCCCCGAACCCCACAATACGGTCGGCACGCCCCAAGCATTCATTTCCCCTGCGTGACTGCCGAAGAAGCAGGACAATCCTGTCCAGAGCAGGAAGAGCAACATCAGCATCAGCGGCAGTTTTCGGCGCTTTTCCCGGCGGAAGAGGGTCGGAATCGTCAGCAGGAGGGTCAGCATGGTGAAAATCAGCATTCCGTCCCACTTCGCGCGGGTGATGTTGCTGTAATCCTGCATCACCAGGCGGGTGAGGGCGTCCCAAAGCGGAACTTCGCCCGACACCAGCGCGTTCAGCGGCGTACTTTCGCCCAGCAGCCAGAACGGGAAGACGGCGACCCAGAGCATCGCCGCCAGCGTTCCGACGATGATATTCTTTGGCGGATGGAAGCAGTATTTCTTCATGCTTCACCTCCGGATTTTCATTTACCGCGGCATGGACAGCGCAGCGCGTCCCTTGCCGTGCAGCGTCAGCACAGGCGCGGTGTGCGGGATGTACGCGCTTTCGCCCTTGCGCAGCGTCAGTTGACCACCCGCGAAATGCACGTTCAAGTCGCCGTCGAGCGCCGTCAAAAGCCCGAACGCCGTCACGGCGGGCAGCACCGCTTCGCCCTGCACATTCACCAAGTCCAGCGTGAAGTATTTTTCGTCCAGCACGCGCGCAACGGGCTTATTGGGCGCGGGAATCGGGTCGAGGGAGAAGGTCAGGTCGGTCACGTCCAACGCCTTTTGCAGGTGCAGCTCGCGGCGGTTGCCATTCTTGTCCACGCGATCCCAGTCGTAGAAGCGGTAGGTGATGTCGGACGACTGCTGGATTTCGTAGAGCATGATGCCCGCGCCGATGGCGTGGACGCAGCCCGCTGGAATGAAGCACACGTCGCCCGGATGCACCGTCACGCGGCGCAGGAGCGGCTCGACTGCCGCACCCTGTTCGCACGCGGCGCGCAGGGTGTCAAGCGTTGTGCCGGGCTTGATGCCGTAGACGAGCTGACTGCCTTCCGGCGCGTCCAGAATCAGCCATGCCTCGGTCTTGCCGAGCTTGCCATTTTCCACGCGCGCGGCGTAATCGTCGTTCGGATGCACCTGCACGGACAAGTCTTTTTTCGCATCAATCAGCTTGATGAGAATCGGAAGTTCTCCCTCTGGGTTGGCATATGTTCCCAGATATTCCGGATGTTCCTGCAACACCGTCCGCAGCGGTTTCCCTGCTGCTGCACCGGAATCCACCACGCTGCACCCATCCGGATGTGTGGAGCACTCCCACGTTTCCGCCAATGGGGTCAAATCAATCTGTTTATGATACGCTGTTTTCAATCGTTCTCCGCCCCAGAGGTAATCTTTCCCCACGGGACGCAATAAAAATGGAATATGCTTCATCTTGTCTGCCCCTCTCTGCTTGCCAACGCATACCGGAAAGACGGCACGGGTATCCGAGATTGTGTGAACCAAGTCGCTTCCCCATAGTTATACCACGCATATTGTACGCTCTGCGGACAATCCACTGCATCTGCAGAAACCCGAACGATATTGGAATGCAATACCTCTGCCTTTGCCGGATAATAAACGCCATCTGCTCCGGCAATCTGGCAAGTTTCCGGCTGAGATGCATGAATCACCAACCCATCTGCCACATGGTCAAAGACCAGATACAACGCTGTTCCGTCAGAATACATCTGCTGCACCGTTGGTGTCCATTCTTCGCCCGTTCCATAGACCATCTGCTCTGCCAGCAGGGCAAGCCGTGTGCCCGGTGTTTCCTTGTCCAGCGGATGAATGTTGTCAAATTCGCCGCAATCCGTCATGGAAATCATACCGACCCGTTTCAGCATGGCTGCTGCAATCGCCTGCTGTTCCCGCTGCATCGCCCACTTCTTATCGTCTTCAGTATCAATTGCAAGATACATTGGCAGCTGAACGAACAGGAACGGCAATGACCAGTCATTCCAATCCATCCGCCATTGTTTCACCAATGCAATCATCATATCACTGTATCCCTCATAACGGACAACATCTTCTTCACCCTGATAATACAGGAATCCTCGCAGCGTATATGGTGCAACTCGCTGAATCATCGTCCGATGCAGGTTGTTCGGGCAGAACGGCGACTGCCAGCCGGTCGGCTGCGGCCACGGGCATTCTCCGCAGCGTTCGTGCAGTTCTTTCCATGTCACGTTGGGATTTTCTGCCCGACAAGCGTCAATATTTGCCTGCCACTTCTGATAATCCGCCTCATATTCCCGCATTTCTGCCGCATACTGTTCCGGTGTCTTTGCTCCAACTTCTGCTTTGTAATCTGCCAGCTGTTTTTGTCCGGCTGCAACGCTCTGCATCATGGATTCGCTCATCCAGCACGCAATAGAAGTTCCGCCCCAATAACAATCGACAATGCCAATCACACAATCCATTTTTTGTGCAAGCCGTTTTGCAAAATAAAATGCAACCGCTGACAAATCGCCCACGTTCTCCGCAGCGGCAATCTTCCATGCAGACTGTGCTTCTAATTGCTGATGGGTTTCATCCAAAACCGCACGCTTTGGCACTTGATAGAATCGAATCTGTGTGCCTGTGTAAGCCTTGCTTACGGCAACGCCGTCTGCACTATCTCGCAGAGCCAGTTCCATGTTGCTTTGTCCGCCGGCAAGCCAAACCTCCCCGACCGCAACTTGTTTCCGCTGTTCTTCGGTCGTGCCATCTGATACTGTCAACACATAGTCTGTTCCGGCAGCCAGCGGCGGCAGCGTTGCACACCATGTTCCATCTGCTGCAACTACCGTCTTGCTGAAACTGGTATGCAGAGAAACCGTGACTACCGTCTTTGGAACACCCGTCCCGAAAACTGTAATCGGACGATTTCGCTGCACAACCATGAAATCCTTGAAAATTGCTGCTAATTTCAAACTCATTTTCCCTGCTCCTTCTGCAAAAATGCAAGATTCCGGTCAATCAGTTCGCACCGCTGCTTGACACAATCCACACTGCGGAGCGGGTCGGTCGGGGTATGGAATGCATAATCGAGCAGCTGGTCAATCGTAGAAGTGGCAACGTGCAACCGTGTATCCGCAGACGCATAGTAAATATAAACCGTGCCGTCTTCCCGTACCACAGCCCCATTCGTGAAGACCACGTTGGAAACATCACCGACCCGTTCTGCTCCGAACGGTGCAATCAGATAACCGGACGGTTCTGCAATCACACGGGACGGGTCTTCCAAATCGGTGACAAATACATAAATCACGTACCGCAATCCGGCTGCGGTATTCCGGACACCGTGGGCAATGTGCAGCCAGCCCTTTTCTGTTGCAATCGGGGTTGCACCGCTGCCGTTCTTCGCCTCGGTAATGGTGTGGTACTTCCGCATACTGGTCATCTTTTCCGTTTCAATGACGGGGTGCAGGATGTCGTCCACCAGTCCATAACCGATACCGCCGCCAGAACCGGTATCAATAAAGCCATCCATCGGACGGGTATAGAACGCATACTTTCCATCGACAAACTTCGGGAGCAGGCAAACATTCCGCTGCTGCGGGCTCTGCTTGGTAATCAGATTCGGCAGCCGTTCCCATGTATTCAAGTCCTTTGTCCGGACAATGCCAGCCTGTGCAACGGCTGCGGACAAGTCTTTCGGGTCGTTGGCACTGGATTCCGAACAGAATACGCCATAAATCCAGCCATCTTCGTGCTTGGTCAACCGCATATCATAGACGTTGGTTTCGTTCGGGTCGCAGTCCGGCAGCTGTACCGGCTTTTCCCGAAAGACAAACTGGTCTACACCCGTTGTACTCTCTGCAACAGCAAAGAAACTCTTCCGGTCGCTGCCCTCCACACGGGCAACCAGACAAATCTTTCCATCCAGTTCAATTGCTCCAGCATTGAACACCGCATTGATGCCCAGCCGTTCCATGAAATACGGGTTGGTTTCCGGATTCAGGTCATACCGCCAGTACAGCGGCACGTGTTCTCTGGTCAGTACCGGATACTTCCAGCGGTCATAGATTCCATTATAGAAATCGGTCTTTTCATTCTTTCGGTTCAGCAGAGCCTCCTGCTTCCGCAGCTGCTGTTCATATCGTTCCTGCATCATATTCCATTCCTCCGAATCAATTCTAAGCACATTCTGCCGTTGTGGTAGGGGCACTTCCAACCGTTGACAATATCCAGATTCTGCATCGGTTTTCCATCCTTGTCCACTGCCCAAAACCATTCGCTCTTGTGGTCGGATACCAGAAAATATTGTTCAATGTAGGAAAAAATATCCTGTGCCGCCTGTAAATACTGACAGTTCCCATGTTTTTCATACATGTGGTAGAACCCTAACACCGATTCCGCCTGTACCCACCAGACACGGGTTTCATCGTCCACGCCGTTTTCGCATTCATTCAGAACCGAATGGTTCCGGTAGGCAGTCTGATAAATGCCCTCTGCAAGGCGGTCATCCATGGCGAAAATGGTCTGATTCAACGCAGCATCGCCCAGCAAGCTGCATCCATCATCAATCAGCCACGAGCTTTCAATATCATGCCCGTAACTGTGTAAATCAATTAGGCTGTTGTAGTCCAAATCAAAGAATACTTCCTGCCGGTTGCGTTCCGGATTGAATACTTTTTCTTGGTAAATCTGCAAGATGGTACGCATTGCCTCAGCGACCCGTTCGTCCTTGGTTGCCCGATAAAAGCCGCTGTATGCCTCAAAGACGTGCAGCAAGGTATTCATCGTGCGGCTTGCCATGACCCCATTTTCCGACAGCTTTTCGTTCGAGGCTGGTTTCCAGTTTCGGTCGAACGCTTCCAGATAGCCTGCTCCATCAAATGCCTTTTCCTGAATCAAATCAAATAACTGATACGCCAGCTGTTTCGCATTCGGATTCTTAGTCAGGCGATAGTAAGAAGATAACGCATACAGGGCAAATGCCTGATTATAGGTATGCTTTGTGGTGTCCATTGGTGTGCCGTCATAGCTGACCGACCAGTAAACACCGCCCTGCTCTCTGTCCATGCAGTGTTGCGTGAAGAACGAGTACACGTGTTCGGCATCGGCTGCCAAATCCATCCGGTTCAACAGCAATGCTGCCTCGGAAAAGAACCACAGAATCCGGCTGTGCAGAATGCAGCCTTTTTCCGCCTTACAATCGGAATGCATAGAGAAGTCCACATGCCCGATATAGCCGCCGTATTCATCATCCCGCAGCCCCTGCCAGAACGGAATAATATTCTCTTCCAGCATCCGTCTGGCTTTTTCCAATAAAATATTCATGACTGGAACACTCCTTTTTGCTGCTTTTTCGCTGTTTTATCTTCTGCCTAATTCCCGGTCATCTGCTTCTGCAGCATCGTGTTCCTTGATGTAGGAAATCACGGTTTCTGCTGTCGTAAAGGCAAGTCCGACATAGCTATCGGCACAGCCATAGTAAATCGCAATCCGTCCGGTTTCCGCATCGCAAAGAGCCGCACACGGGAAGCAAACATTCGGTACAAATCCGCTTTCTTCATACGGCATTTCCGGCGTAAGCAGGAAGTCGGAGCAACGATACAACACCTTGGACGGTTCTTCCAAATCCAGCAGTGCACCGCCAATGCTGTATACAAAGCCGTTGCAGGTATTCGTTACGCCGTGGTAGAACAGCAGCCAGCCCTCGCTGGTTTCAATCGGAGCAGCACCGCCGCCGATTTTTACATTTTCCCACCATCTGCCGCTCTTGCCCATAACATGGCGATGATGTCCCCAGTATTCCAAATCCTTGCTTTCGCTCAGGAAAATATCTCCGAATGGGGTGTGTCCGCTGTCGCTCGGACGGGACAGCATCAGGAACTTTCCGTCCACCTTGCGTGGAAACAGAACAGCATTGCGGTTAAACGGCAAGAATGGATTTTCAACACGAACAAAGGTCTTGAAATCGGTGGTCTTTGCCATACCAATGGCTGCACCGTAAGCATCCTGACACCAGATAATATAATAGGTATCTTCCACCTTGACTAAACGAGGGTCATATGCATATTTCGGCATGAACGGGTTGCCGGCTTCATCGACAAATGCAATCTTTTCCGGCTCAAATTCCCAGTGGATGCCGTCCTTGCTGCGTCCCAGATAGATGAACGGAATGCCGTTGGTCTGTTCGCCACGGAATACACCGATATAAGCTCCTTCATATGGCAGAACTGCACTATTAAAAATACGGGCAACCCCCGGAATCGGATTCCGGCGAATAATCGGGTTTTCCTGATACCGCCAGAGCGGTGCGGTGCAGTCGGTCGGGCGAGCCTGCCACGGAAGATTGTTCAGAACGTCTGTTTTTAAAGTAATCGGATTCATGATAGAAACCTCCATTGTATTCAAGTAATTAAAATATTTAAAATTTCAAGGGAATAGTTCGACAAATATGGCTTCTGCTGGCTTGCTCTTTTGAGGAGGAAAACGGCATTCCAACAGAAGCCCGAAGTAAACTTTCAAACTGCAAATTGCAATTGTTATCTTGGAACGGCCACCCTGCCGCAACTTGCAGCATCTTACAAAATAACAGAAACAGGAACTGCAAGCTGCGGAAACAGGATGGGATGTTAGAAGAAAAAGGGGAAAATCATTATTCTTTCACTGCACCTTGTGCCATGCCGCTGTAAATCTGCTTCTGACAGCAGATAAACAGAATCAGCATCGGAATGACGGTAATCAAAACACCAGCACAGATGTAGTTATATTGGCTTCCCATCGGCCCTGTAAAGGTAAACAGAGAGGTGGAAACCACTGGAAAGGCTTTTTTATCCTGTAAGTACAGGTTTGCCATGTAATATTCGTTGTAGGTGCTAACACCCTTCAGGATGGCACTGGTGACGATTGCCGGCTTCAGCAGCGGCAGCAGAATCTTAAAGAATACACCAACATAGGTGCAGCCGTCCAAAATTGCTGCTTCATCCAGTGTCTTTGGCAGGTTGTCGAAATACTGCAGGAAGATGTAAATCGAAATGACATCCGTTCCCAGCATCAGGATGATGTAACCGTAAAGCGTATTGACTAAGCCGAGGGTATACATAATCTGATAAATCGTAACCTGTGTGGCAATCCCCGGAATCAGGGTGGAAATCATAAACAAGTTGCGAATCAGCTTGTTGCCACGGAACTGGAAGCGGTTCAGCACATATGCGAGCATTGCCGAGAACAGGGTGCTGCCCAACAGAACGAAGAGCAGAACCAAAAAGCTGTTCAGGAACGCTTTGCCCATGTTTGCTTGTTTCCATGCGGTAACAAAGTTGTCGAAATACAGCCAGCTTTCCGGCAGGGTCATGACGTTGGTGTTGTTGTATTCCGCTTTGGTTTTAAAGGCAGTGATGACACAGCTGACCAGCGGAACTAATGCACAGAATGCGGCAAAAATCAGAAGGACATACTTGCAGATGGTGAAAAAAATCTTACCGAGGCTGTATTTTCCCAGCCGAACAGGATTACTTGCTGCTCTCATTTTTGCACCCTCCGTTTCCGTCTTCTTGGCGTATCGCTATCCATTCGCCGTTCGACAATTTTCTGCACTGCCGTTACCAGCAGAATCAATGCCAGCAGAACCACTGCCATTGCAGATGCCAGACCGACCTTCTGGTTGGTATGGGCAATCTTGTTCATCAATACAAAATAGGTGGATGTTCCGAAGCCGCCGTCTGTGATAACATAAGGCATTTCAAAGGCAGACAATGCACCGGAAACCGCTAAAATCAGGTTCAAGGTTACAATCGTTTTGATGGATGGCAGAATGATATACCGGAACCGCTGCCATGCGTTTGCTCCGTCAATCGCTGCCGCTTCATATTGGGTTGTATCGACACTGGCAATCGCTCCGATGAACAGTACCATGTTTTGTCCCATGTACCGCCAAATGGAGGTTGCTGCCAGAACCCAGTTGTTAATGCTTTTATCTTTCAGCCAGAATGGCAGGCTGTCCGCATCCATGCCGACCCAAGTCAGCAGGGTGTCCAGTACAAATCCGTGGGTAAAGAAGAACTTAAAGATAAAGCCCACGGCAATCCCGCCAATCAGGCTTGGGAAATACAATGCACCACGGAAGAATTTTCCGCCTTTTGTCGGGAAACTCAAAATGCTGGCAAATAGCAGTGCGATGGCGATTTGTACAAACGAGCCAACCAAATAGAAAAGGCTCAGCTTCAATGCATTCAGACAATCTTCTCTGGTGAATACGGAGATATAATTTTGAAGTCCTACCCAAGTTCGTTTCCCGATGTATTTCATATCGTAAAAGCTGAACTGTACCATCTTAAAGAATGGCAGGTAGGTAAACGTGAACAACAGCAGCAACGGCACACATAAGAACAGAATCGAAACAATCACTTTTTGTGTCTGCATCTTGTGCAGTTTATTCCGGAGTGATGTGCTGCCTGTTTTTCCAGAACCAGCCATTTGAATTTCCCCTCTCTGTGCGTTATTGCGGTGTTACACCGTTGGATTCCTGTGCGGAAGTCCATGCTTCGTTCCAGCTGTCCGCAATTTCATCCATGGTTTCGCTGTGGTCAATGGCACTTTCAATGACTCTTGCAACGTGGGTAGGGTCTGAATTCAAGGACAATTCCGAACCGTTGTTGATGTTTGCATACAAGTCTTCTTCGCCGGTCGGTGTCGGGTTATCCATGACCAAAGTAACATTGGTGAATGCACTCAGTGTTTCCGGATAGGTTTCACCCTTCACAATCGGGATACCGCCCTGGTCATATGCATAGCCGGACTTTTCTGTCAGCCACTTGATGAAAGCAGCAGATGCTTTCTTTTCATCGGCGGTAGAGTTTACATTGATACCATATGCATAGTCTGCACTGGCACTTGCATACTGCTTACCGTCCACGGTAATCGGGAAAGGCATATAGCCAATATCATCGGCATGGTCGCCAGCTTCCTGCATCTGAATGATTGCCCAGCTGCCCAGAACCATGCAGCCGATTTTACCGTTGTTGATTTGGCTCTTGCAGCCTTCCCAGTCGGTTGTAGTCGGGTCATCTTCGGTCAAGCCCTCAGAAACTGCTTCATACAGGGTATTATAAACAGCGTACGGACCTGTTTCATCGGAACGCTTCGAGAACGGGTTTGCCTGATGTACAATGGTGTTGTTCATGAAATCAGCATCACCGGTTGCTGTTCCGCCAATGTAAGAATCCCATGCAGTCAGTGTCCAGCCAGCTGCATAGTTGGTATACAACGGAATGGCATCGGTCTTATCTTTAATCTGCTTCAAGTCATCCAAGAATGCATCTGGTGTAGTCGGCAGTTCGGAAATGCCAGCTTTTTCAAAGACACTCTTATTATAAACAATGCCCATTGCATTGCCCATGGAGGCAATGCCGTAAACCTTGCCGTCAAACATCTTGTCGCCGAGGAATTCGTAGGAATCCTTCATATCATCGTAATTGCAGATTGGTTCAAAATAAGTACCAAATTCACTCTTGTTGACAGTGGTCGGAATCATGCAGATGTCGCCCCAGTCACCGCTGGTCAGCCGTGTGGTCATATCGTCTGCATAGTTGGTAATCCCTTCAAAGCTGATGGTGACATTTGGATACAGCTTTTGAAATTCCTGTGCATATTCTTCAAAGGTGGTGTCTACCAAGTCTGTCCGGTGGGTGATGACTTTCAGGTCTGCCTTCAGGTCAGAATCTCCCGTTTCCAGATCGATGCTCTTGTAATCCAAGGAAGCATCTTTGTTTGCGGTGTCGGAGCTGTTGCTGCCGTTGCTGCTGCCGCAGCCTGTCATACCTGCTGCCATAACGGCTGCCAATGCGATGGCGATAAGTTGCTTTTTCATAATGTGTTCCTCCAAATTTTTTGTTTTTTAAGTATTAAGATTTATATATGAACACAAATTTGATAAAGAGATATTCTCTTCAGCCGCTACCATTTTTGTGCTTATACCATAGGATTGTATAATTGTTTATACAATTATACTTGTATATGTACTAATCTTGCTGTCTAATTATCCTTGTCTTTGTTTGTGTTTAGGGTTTTCACAAATAACTCTAACAACACCTTTTCTTTTAATAACCTTGCACTTTGGGCATATAGGTTTTACTGATGCTCTAACTTTCATTTGATACACCTCCTGTTATTACTCATTTTTATACATTTACTTGAGCAATTATGAAGCGTGAAATCAGATGTGTGGTTTAACTACACATCTCATCTCACACTTCATACCTAAGTTAATAGGATTTATTTAGCTCTCCATGTTATTCTTCCTCTATTTAAATCATATGGTGATAATTCTACTTTTACTTTATCACCTGGTAATATTTTGATATAGTTCATTCTAAGTTTTCCTGAAATATGAGCTAATATTTGATGTCCATTTTCAAGTTCTACTTTAAAATTAGTATTTG
>ENA-ORTF01004242-ORTF01004242.1-human-gut-metagenome-genome-assembly--contig:-NODE-4242-length-11179-cov-2.885743_pt1 | contig 11179 bp, 7 predicted proteins | sample MGYA00241908_ERZ509180 | MGnify/ENA primary metagenome ERZ509180 (study PRJEB26280, sample SAMEA2338814) | human gut metagenome | biome: human gut; feature: human-associated habitat; material: faeces... | reverse complement strand
TTCTTGTGGTAATTCGTGCCGATAAGCAGGTGAATCTGAAGGAACTGGGCGAGAAGCTTGGCGGCGTAAGGCTTTCCTTTGCATCGGAGGAGCGTCTGGAAAAATATCTTGGATTGAAAAAAGGGGCAGTGACACCCTTGGGCATTTTGAATGATACTGCCTGCGCCGTAAAGGTTTTTCTGGACAAGGATTTTCTGGAAAAGGAGGAAATCGGGGTGCATCCCAATGACAATACGGCATCGGTTTATCTGAAAACGGCGGATCTTATGCAAATTATAAAGGAGCATGGCAACTTGCTTGAGGTGCTTTCCTTTGCGTAAGCCTTTTCTGTAAGTTTTGGGGAAAAATCATTGAGAAAGCAGGGAAGGTATGCTATACTGAAATATACTTGTGAAAGACTGTCTTTTCATAAGAATTCAGTTTCGAGAGGAAGAAAGAATGGAAAGGAAAGCTGGAACTGCTGTTAAGCCGGGCGAAACAGAGCTGGCAAGACAGCTGGAATATATCCGCGCCATTCGTGCGGAAAATGATGCCTTTGCGGCAGAAAACGGCAGAAAGAAAAAATTCTATTCCCTTGCGATGGGCTGTCAGATGAACGCGCATGACTCCGAAAAGCTGGAAGGTATGCTTGACGAAATGGGCTTTGACAGAACAGACGAGGAAACAGAGGCCGATTTTATCATCTACAACACCTGCTGTGTGCGCGAAAACGCGGAGCAGAAGGTATATGGCAAGCTGGGCTGGCTGAAGCACTATAAGGAAACAAAAAATCCCGATGCGGTGATTGCGCTTTGCGGCTGCATGATGCAGCAGGAAACGGTTTTGCAGACCCTGCGGCAGAAATATCGCCATGTGGATATCGTCTTCGGCACATTTAATCTCTACAAGCTGCCGGAGCTTGTGGCAACACGCATGGAAAGCGGCGAAACGGTGTATGATATCTGGCAGGAGCAGCGTGAGGTTGTGGAGGATTTGCCTGCGATTCGGCATTTCCCCTATAAGGCATCGGTCAATATTATGTTTGGCTGCAACAACTTCTGTTCCTACTGCATCGTGCCGTATGTGCGCGGCAGAGAGCGCAGCCGTACCCCTGAGGATATCCTCGCGGAGGTAAGAAGGCTTGCGGCGGACGGTGTGAAGGAGGTTATGCTTTTAGGGCAGAATGTAAACTCCTATGGCAAAAATCTGAAAACACCCGTTTCCTTCGCAGAGCTTCTGCGGATGGTGAACGAGGTGGAGGGGATTGAACGGATTCGTTTCATGACCTCTCACCCGAAGGATTTGTCCGATGAGCTGATACAGGCAATGGCGGATTGTGATAAGGTATGTAAATATCTGCATCTGCCTGTGCAGAGCGGCAGTGATGAAATTCTGCGCCGCATGAACCGCCATTATACAAAGGAATCCTACATGGAGCTGGTGCGCAAGGCAAGAGCGGCAATGCCGGATATCACCCTGAGCACGGATATCATCGTGGGCTTCCCCGGGGAAACGGAGGAGGATTTTCAAGAAACCTTGGATGTCATCCGCAAATCCCGTTACAGCACCGCGTTTACCTTTATTTATTCCAAGCGGACAGGCACCCCTGCGGCAACCATGGAAAATCAGGTGCCGGAGGATGTCATTAAGGATCGCTTCGACAGGATGCTCAATATTCTTAACCCAATCGTGCATGAGGTGCATGAGGAGCAGCTGGGCAAGGTGATGACGGTATTTGCAGAGGAAGCAAGCAAGCAGGATAAGACTGTTCTGACAGGGCGTGCCGATAACAATATGCTGGTGCATTTTAAGGGCACGGAGGACTTAATCGGGCAGATGGTTCCTGTGAAGATTACAGAAAACAAAACATTTTATTTAATAGGCGAAAGGATGTAAGGTGAAGCATTATGGCAACGATTTTTGAAATGGCAAGAGCATTGGGTGAGGAACTGCAGAAAACCCCTCAGGTGGAAGCACTGGTAGCGGCAAAGGCTGCATACGAAAGTGACCCCGAAATTGCAAAGCTGGTAGAGGAATACACAAAGCTGCATTATGATTTTGAAGCAAAGATGAATGCAGGCGGCATTTCCATAGAGGAGCAGAGAGCCTTCAATGAACAGATGAAGGCAAAGGGCGAAGCAATCAGAACCAATAAGCTGGCATCTGATTTGTACGTTGCGGAACAGAATTTCAATAACTTCGTAAATTCCGTATTCAACATCATCACAGCAACCCTGACAGGCGAAGAACCCGAACAGGGCGGCTTGCTATTCTCCGTTTCCCATGATAGCAAGCGTCATTTTCCAAATGGAACAGGGCGGCGGCTGCGATCCCAGCTGCTGCTCCTCCTGCGGCGGCGGCTGCCACTGATTCAAATAGAAATAAAGGAAGAAAAGCCCGAATAGAGAATCCGTTCTTTATTCGGGTTTGCTTGCAGAAAAAGGAGAAGGAGGACAACATCCATGGCGAAAATCACACCCATGATGCAGCAATACTTTGAAATTAAAGAACAATATAAGCATTGTCTGCTTTTTTTTCGTTTAGGGGACTTTTATGAGATGTTTTTCGAGGATGCGGTCATTGCCTCGAAGGAGCTGGAAATCACCCTGACGGGGAAGGATTGGGGGCAGGAGGAAAGAGCCCCTATGTGCGGCGTACCTTTCCATTCTGCGGATGGATATATTGCCCGTTTGGTGGAACGTGGCTATAAGGTTGCCATCTGCGAGCAGGTGGAGGACCCAAAGACGGCAAAGGGCTTGGTCAAGCGCGATGTTGTGCGTGTCATTACTCCGGGGACGGTTGTGGATAACACTGTTCTGGATGAAACAAAAAATAACTATATTCTCTCCGTTTTCAGCAGCGCAAATGGCTATGGCATTGCGGTCTGTGATGTGACGACAGGCGAATTTCAGACAACGGAATTTCGCAGCGTGCAGGCGGCGGCAAAAATTCTGGATGAAACGGCAAGGTTTTCCCCTGCGGAGCTTGTCTGCAACAGCGAATTTCTTTCCACCCCTTTGGCGAAGGAAATCGAGGAACGGTTTCACCTGTATCTGAATGATATTGACAGCCGCATGTATGAATATAATACCGCAAAGGATACCCTGCTTGCGCATTTCAAGGTGAAAACACTGGAAAGCTTCGGCCTGCAGAAAAAGCTGCTGGCGGTTTCGGCTTCGGGTGCGCTGATGTGGTATCTGAATGAAACGCAGAAAAACGATTTGAGCCATATTTCCGCCCTGAAATATTACACAACAGGGGATTTCATGCTGTTGGATGTTTCCAGCCGCAGAAATCTGGAGCTGACGGAAACCATGCGCGAGAAGAATAAAAAAGGCTCGCTTCTGAGCGTGCTGGATAAAACCCAGACTGCGATGGGCGCAAGGCTTCTGCGCAAATGGGTGGAGCAGCCCCTGCTTTCTAAAGAAGAAATCAATCAGCGTCTGGATGGGGTGGAGGAGCTGTTCCGAGACCTGTTCCTCAGAGAGGAAATCAAGGAAATTCTCCATTCCATGTATGACTTTGAACGCATTATGTCCCGTGTGGTGTATCAGAATGCAAACGCAAGGGATTTGGCGGCGCTGAAAAATTCCGTGGAAAATCTGCCGTTGCTGAAGAAGATTCTTTCTCGCTGCAAGAGTCCATATCTGTCCACTCTGCATGACAGACTGGACACGCTGGAGAATATCCATGCGCTGATTGCGCAGTCCATCGTCGAAGACCCTCCGTTTTCCGTGCGCGAGGGCGGCATGATTCGCGAGGGCTTCAATGAGGAGCTGGATACATACACCAAGGCGAAGGAAAACGGCACCACATGGATTCATCAGCTTGAGGAGGAGGAGCGCGAAAAGACGGGCATCAAAAACCTCAAGGTGCGCTATAATAAGGTGTTCGGCTATTATATTGAGGTCACAAAATCCAATCTGGAGCTGGTGCCGGAAGGCTATATCCGCAAGCAGACGCTTGCCAATGCGGAGCGTTTTATTACACCCGAATTAAAGGAGCTGGAGGAGCTGATTCTCGGCGCGGAGGATAAGATTACCACTCTGGAATACGATATGTTCTGCGAAATTCGCAATGCCGTTGCGGCAGAGGTGGAGCGGATTCAATATTGTGCGTATATCGTTTCTGTTATTGACTGCCTGCAGTCCCTCGCAGAGGTGGCGCAGAACAGAAGCTATGTGAAGCCGCTTGTGGATGACGGTGATGTAATTGAAATTAAGGGCGGCAGACACCCCGTTGTGGAAAAAATGATGGACGGGCAGTTTATCCCGAATGACACCTATTTAGATCGGGAGGACACCAGACTTGCCATCATCACAGGCCCGAATATGGCGGGGAAATCTACATATATGCGGCAGACCGCGCTGATTGTGCTGATGGCGCAGATTGGCAGCTTCGTTCCCGCGGAGCAGGCGCATATCGGCATTGTAGACAGAATCTTCACCCGTGTCGGTGCATCGGATGACCTTTCCGCAGGGCAGAGCACGTTTATGGTGGAAATGACAGAGGTTGCGAACATTCTGCATAACGCAACGAACAAAAGCCTGCTGATTCTGGATGAAATCGGGCGAGGCACAAGCACATTTGACGGGCTTTCCATCGCGTGGGCGGTGCTGGAATATATCGCAGATACGAAGCAGATTGGCGCGAAAACGCTTTTTGCAACGCATTATCATGAATTAAGCGAGCTGGAGGGCAAGCTTTCCGGCGTGAAGAATTACTGCATTGCCGTGCAGGAGCAGGGCGAGGATATTATTTTCCTCCGAAAAATTCAGCGCGGCGGCGCAGACCATAGCTACGGCGTGCAGGTGGCGCGTCTGGCAGGTTTGCCGAATAAGGTGATTCGCCGCAGCGGACAGATTCTCAAGCAGCTGAACGCAGCGGATATTACGAAAAAAGCAAAGCAGATTGCAGTGGAATCCAAGGAGCAGCAGGAGGAAACCGCACAGCAGATGGATATGTTCCATATTGCGGAAACGCAGCTTGCGGATGAAATCTCCAAACTGGATGTGATGGCGATGACCCCTATTGAAGCACTGCAAACGCTTTTTGAATTGCAGAAAAAGGCAAAAGGGTTGTAAACCGAGGAAAGGAGGAGGTCTATGCAGAAAATCCGACTGTTGGATGCAAAAACCATCAATAAAATTGCGGCAGGGGAAGTAGTAGAATCTCCGAAATCCGTTGTAAAGGAGCTGACGGAAAACGCCATTGATGCAAACGCCGGCAGTGTGACGATAGAAATTAAGGAGGGCGGCATTTCCTATATCCGCATTACCGATAACGGCACAGGGATTCCCAAGGAGCAGGTGAAGGAAGCCTTTCTGCGCCACGCTACAAGCAAAATGTCACAGATTGAGGATTTGGAGCATATTTTTACACTGGGCTTTCGCGGCGAAGCATTGGCGAGTATCGCGGCGGTGGCGCAGGTGGAAATGCTGACAAAAACCAGAGACGAGGAAACGGGTACGCGCATTGTGATTCATGCCGGAGAAATACAGGAGCTGGAGGATACCGCCTGCCGGGAGGGCACTTCCATTACGGTGCGGAATCTTTTTTACAACGTGCCTGCGCGCAGAAAATTTTTGAAAAAGCCTGCGACCGAAAGCGGCTATGTTTCGGATTTGGTGAACAAAATCGCACTGGGGCATCCTGAGGTTGCGATTCATTATATCAATAACGGCAATACTGTTCTGCATACGGCAGGGAACAATGACCCGAAAACGGCGGTATTTTATGTTTACGGGAAGGATGCGGCAAACAGCATGCTCCCCGTTTCCTACCACAAGGGGGAATATGCCGTCAGCGGACTGATTGGGAAGCCTGAATTTTGCCGCGCGAACCGCAATTATGAAAATCTTTTCATCAACGGCAGATTTATCAAAAACCCCGTGGTTTCCGCTGCGGTGGAGGATGCGTATAAAACAAAGCTGCTGATTGGGAAATTTCCTGTTTTCGTGCTGAATCTTGCGGTTGAGCCTGCACAGGTGGATGTGAATGTGCATCCTGCGAAGCTGGAGGTTCGCTTTAAGAATGACGATGAGGTATATGAATTTTTCTACAACGCGGTTGCGAAGGCATTGCAGGAAACGGTGCTGATTCCCAAGGCGGTTCTGGAAAAGAAGCCGAAGGAAAGACTGCCGCAGGCGGAACAGCAGACCCTTGCGGATATGCCAAAGGAAGCGGCGCAGCCAAAGGAAAGCATCCTGAAGGAAAGCGAACCAAAGGCAGAGCCGACAGCAAATCCCTCTAAAGAAATTCCGCTCCCGCAATCGCAGGGCGTGATTCTTTCCAAAGAGGAAAGGGAAAAGCTCCTGCGTGCGGCAGAAAAGCCGCAGACCCCCACATCGGGCGGACGCAGTGTGGATGAGCTGCTGAAGCGCACCCCAAAGGCGGAGAGCTTTGCACAGACGGCAGTGCCGTACCGCAGGGAAGAGCTGAAGCCGAAAGAGGAACAGCCGATAGAATTGAAGCCGATTGTTTCTGATGAAAAAACGGAAGAGGTAAAGCCGACAGAAGAAAAGCAGCCGTTTTTCCAGAATTATAAAATCATCGGGCAGGTCTTCCGTACCTATTGGATTGTGGAGCAGGGCGATTGCCTGTATCTGATTGACCAGCATGCCGCGCATGAACGGGTGCTGTATGAGGAATTTATGAATAAATTCAAGGAAGAAAGGGTCGCCTCGCAGCGGTTGCTGACACCTCTGATGCTGCAGCTGACACCAATGGAAACAGAGGTACTGCGGCGCAATCTGGCACTTTTGGAAAGCTTCGGCTTTGAGCTGGAGGAATTCGGCGAGAAATATGCCTTGCGCGCAACGCCGTATCTCTTGCAGAACCCGACAGAGGTCGGCTTTTTTACCGATATTCTGGACAGGCTGACAGAGGAGCGCATTTCCAATGTGTATGATACAAAGATACTGGCAGTGGCAACGATGGCGTGTAAGGCGGCGGTCAAGGGGCATGATGTGCTGAGCACGAGAGAGGCGGAGGAGCTGATTCACAGACTGCTTGGTCTGGAGCATCCCTTTACCTGCCCCCATGGCAGACCGACGATTATCGAGCTGACGAAATATGAAATGGAAAAGATGTTTAAACGCATCCAGAATTGAGCAGGTGAAATGATGAAAAAACCATTGATTGTGATTGGCGGCCCAACCGCCTGCGGCAAAACAGGCTTTTCGATTCGGCTTGCAAAGGAAATCGGCGGCGAGGTGATTTCTGCCGATTCCATGCAGATTTACCGCTATATGGACATTGGGACGGCGAAGGTGACACCCGAAGAAGCGGATGGTGTGCCGCATTATCTCATTGATGAGCTGAATCCCGATGAGGAATATAATGTTATGCTCTTTCAGCAGAAGGCAAAGGCGTATATGGAGGAAATCTGGGCGAAGGGAAAAATTCCCATTCTGGTCGGCGGCACGGGGTTTTATATCAATGCCCTGCTGTATGATAATGATTTTACCGAAACGGAAAATGATACCTCCTATCGGGAGGAGTGCTACCGTATCGCCAAGGAGGAGGGGCCGCAGGTGCTGTATGAACGCTTACGGAAAATCGACCCTGCCTATGCGGAAACGATTCATGCGAACAACGTCAAGCGTGTGACGCGTGCCTTGGAATACCATTACCTGACGGGACAGAGATTTTCCGAGCATAATGCGGAGCAGAAGGAAAGGGAAACCCCCTACAATGCGGCGGTGATTCTCCTGACGATGGAGCGGGAAGCACTATATGCACGCATTGAGCAGAGGATTGATTTGATGATGCAGCAGGGGCTTCTGGCAGAGGTGAAGGGACTTCTGGACAGGGGCTATTCACCGAAGCTGGTTTCTATGCAGGGCATCGGCTATAAGGAATTTGTGCCGTATTTCAACGGAGACTGCACGCTGGACGAAGCAGTTACGCAGCTGAAAACCAATACGCGCCGCTTTGCAAAGCGACAGCTGACATGGTTCCGGCGGCAGATTGAAGGGCTTTGGATAGACATGAGCAAAACAGACGGGGCAGGCGCACTGGCGCAGACGATGACATATTTAAAGGAACGGGGCGTTTTGCAGACAAATAACAATTCATAAGGAAGGGATTGCGATGTGGTCAACCGTTTGGTTTTCGTTTACTTTTTTTGAATTATATGCGTATTTTATGATTTACAGCTTTCTGGGATGGGCAATGGAATCAACGTATGTTTCTATCAATGCGAAAAAATGGGTGAATCGCGGCTTTATCAATGGTCCGTTCTGCCCCATTTACGGCACAGGCGCACTGCTGATTCTTCTGGCACTGAAGCCTGTTTCGGATTCGATTTTGCTGCTGTTTCTGGGCGGCTTTGTGATTGCAACCGTTGTGGAATATCTCATCGGGCTGATATTGGAAAAGCTTTTCCATGCCACATGGTGGGATTATTCCCAAAAGCCCTTTAATATCAAGGGGCGCGTCTGCCTGGAGCGTTCCGTGGAGTGGGGCGTTCTGACAGCCTTCGTGATGCGTGTGGTGCAGCCTGTGATTGCAGATTTTGTGGCGGCAATTCCCCGTGCATGGGGCGAATTTGCGGCAACACTGCTGCTTGCATATCTGGCTGTGGATACCACGATTACGGTGCTGCATATCCTGCGGTTCAACGAAAAGCTGGCATCCCTCAGCGAAGCGCACGATGCGCTGCAGAAAAAGCTCGAGGGAACGAGGCTTTATGCTTCCCGACAGGAAATCATTACGCGTTTCGAGAGCATGCCTGCTGCGGAATTTCTGCGTGAATTTAAGGAACGCATGGCAGAGGAAAATGAAAGGCTGGAGCAGCTGCGCGAGGAGGAACGTCTGCGGCGGCAGCTGGTTCAGGAGGAAATCAAGGAAAAACTGGAAGCCCGTATCAATGCTTTGCAGAAGAGCAGCCTTATCGAGCGCCGTTTGATGCGTGCATACCCCGGTATGCATTCCAAGCGGTTTGATGAAGAATTAAAGGCGTGGAAACGGGAGCTTATGGAAAAGAGAAGTAAGAAAAGCAGAAAGGATGTTTCAAAATGAAAAAATCTTTCGCAAAACTGACTGCCTTATGTCTGGCGGCGGCGGTAGCGTTTGGTGCAGCCGGCTGCGGTAAGGAGAAGAAGGAGACACAGCAGGATAAAAATGCTGTGGCAGCGGATGATACAAAGGAAGACAAGAAAACCGAAAAAGCGGCAGATGCCTTGCAGACAGCAGTAATGCTTGCGGATCAGGCACCTGAGCTTCAGGCGGAGGCTGCAATTTTGATTGAGGCATCTTCGGGGACAATTCTGTATGAAAAAAATGCCACCCAGAAGATGTATCCTGCCAGCATGACAAAAATGCTGACCGCTCTGGTGGCGTTGGATTATTTCAAGCCGGAGGATTTAATTGTGATTGGTTCTGAAATCAATGAGGTTTCTCTGGATTCCAGCAAGGCGGGGCATGAGCTGGGCGAAACGCTGACGGTGGAAAATGCCATCCGCGGTCTGATTATCCCCTCCGGCAATGACTCTGCAAATGTGGTTGCGGCAGCAGTTGCGAAAAAGGCGGAGAATGACGAAAACATGACCTTCGGTAAATGTGAGGTTGTTTTCACAGACCTGATGAATAAAAAGGCGGAGGAGCTGGGCGCAACCAACAGCCATTTTGCAAACGCACACGGCTACCATTCCGATGACCACTACACCTGCGCGCACGACCTTGCGCTGATTGGCAGAGCGTTTATGGAAAATAAAACACTGGCAGAAATTGCGAAGGAAAAAAGCTATTCCGGCAACGGAGCAGAGGGCTTAGTCAAAGCGGAGGATACTTCCGTAAAAACACAGGATTACAACTGGCGCAGCCATAACCTGCTGATTACGGATGGGGAATATAATTATCCCTATGCCATCGGCATTAAGACGGGCTTCACCGATGAAGCAGGGGACTGCGTGACAGCAGCGGCGGAAAAGGACGGCGAGGAGCTGATAGCGGTTATCTTCAAATCCGAAGACCCGAACCGTTGGCTGGATGCAAAAAATCTCTTTGAATACGGCTATAACCAGTATGAAAAGATTACAGTTGCAAAGGCAGAGGAAGCTATTGCAGATGCACCTCTGACAAAGCATAAAAAATCCGAAGGGAATACGGTTCCTGTTGTATTCCGGAAGGAGGTTACGGCAATTCTCCCGAAGGACACCGCAAAGGATATGAAGCTGACCGTTTCCTATAACGATACCTATGCGGTAACGGATAAGGAGGGCAATGTTTCCCTGAAGGCTCCCATCGAAAAGGGTGCGGAAATCGGTACGGCAACGTATGAGGTGAAGGGCAAAACCGTTCTGGAGGCTCCCGTTTACGCAGGCAGAGATGTTTCTAAGGGTACCATTTTCAGTGCAATCGGTGATTTCTTCAAGAATCTGTTTACAGTGAAGGGTCTGCTGAAGCTGGTTATCGTCATCATCGTGATTGCGATTATCATTCTGATTATCAAATTCATCAACGGCAGAAGAAACAGACGCGGCTACAGCTTTGGTTCTCCGCGTCGCAGCAGTGGGCTGAGCTTTGGCGGCGGACGCAGAAGACGCAGAGGCGGCAGAAGAAGATTCTGATAAAGGCTTTCTGTGAAATTTCATAAAGACAAAAAGAAAAGGATAAGTCCTCTGAAAAACGAGGATTTATCCTTTTTTTGATGCGTTTATGTTCAGTTTTCTTCTGCCTTTTGCTTTTTCGGCGGACGAGGACCTTCATACTGATAATAATCCGTTTTGATGCGCCCGTTGAACAGCTTTCTCTTTCTGTCTGCCTTTCTGCCAAAGAGGGATTCAAAATATTCCATGGAGGTGATAATATAGGTTGACCAGGTGGGGTCGGTCTGCATGGTTGCGCCAAGCGCACGATACATATTTTCAACCTCCTTCAATTCCCCGATACGCTCCCCGTAGGGCGGATTGGAAATCAGCACGCCATATTTCCCGGGCAATACAATCTCCTGCGAGGGCTTTACCTCGAAAGTGATGCAGTCATCCACGCCTGCAAGCTCTGCATTTGCCTTTGCCAGCTCGATTGCCGCAGGGTCAATGTCACTGCCGTAAATTTCGGGCATAACATCATAATCAATTGCTTGATATGCCTCTTTTCTTGCCTGCTTCCAACGCTCCTTGCCGATGCGCTCCCATTCCTCGGATGCGAATTTGCGATTCAGACCGGGGGCAATGTTGCGCGCGAGCATGGCGGC
>ENA-ORTF01004238-ORTF01004238.1-human-gut-metagenome-genome-assembly--contig:-NODE-4238-length-11198-cov-2.854886_pt1 | contig 11198 bp, 10 predicted proteins | sample MGYA00241908_ERZ509180 | MGnify/ENA primary metagenome ERZ509180 (study PRJEB26280, sample SAMEA2338814) | human gut metagenome | biome: human gut; feature: human-associated habitat; material: faeces... | reverse complement strand
TACGACGACATCGACGGCCTGAAGATCGACTACCGCACGCTGCCGCGCTGGATGATCACCACCACGAGCCACGATTGCCTGCGTCGCAAATGCCCGTTCTTCGGCACGCCGATGGTGCAGGGCAGCTTGCCTTCGAGCAACATTCTATGGTAGGGCAGGTTTCTGCGGTTATCACAGCCTGCCTTTCTCAGCTGTTCATCCAGAGCGGCTGCATCAACACGGATACCCATGGAGGAAATTTCCAGAGCGTTATCCAGAACAGCGTTATAGAACAGCAAATCGCCGTTTAACTGCCAGTCATCATAATCCGGAGAACGGCTGTCATGGGGCTCGCCGGAACGCAGCTTATCGCCAATCTGCATGATGAATACGGTTTTATGCTCCTTGACGATGGCATTTTCTCTTTCCTTGGGAGTCAGATCGGGGTATTTATCCTCCAGCTCCTGAGAGGTGATAAAGGTTACCTCGCGGCACAGCTCGGTTGTGATGCGGGGGTATTTTTTCTTTACGACTTCGAGTGTATCACAGATTGCAAGAACGATACCCTGCACAGTGAATTTCAGCTCTTCGACATTTCTCTTTTCGGGAGTGATAACTCTTTCCCAATCCCACTGGTCTACATAGATAGAGTGCAGGTTATCCAGGGTTTCATCTCTGCGGATGGCGTTCATATTGGTATACAGACCCTTGCCGGGGCGGAAATCATAACGATACAGTGCCATGCGTTTCCACTTTGCCAGAGAATGAACAACCTCTGCGGTTGTGCCTGTTGCGGGAATTTCAAAGCTTACGGGGCGTTCTACGCCGCTGAGATTATCGTTCAGACCTGTATGGGGGTCAACGAACAGAGGGGCGGAAACACGTTTCAGATTCAGTGTCTGTCCCAGATGTTCTTCAAAAGCGTGGTGGATCACGCCGATGGCATTCTGTGTTTCATATAAGGTTAGTTCGGAATGATAGCCTTCCGGAATATATGTTTTGCTCATCGCAAGCACCTCTTTTCTGCTGTTTCTCATATTTTTTCATAAAATATCATTGATAAAAGCTTATCCATACCATTTAGGATAACACAGAAGCAGATTTTGTCAAGGGAAGTTTCCATCAGAAAAACGGATAGGGGGTATAGGAAAAGGCTTGACAAAGAACTCCTACAGTTGTATGATATAGAAAAGTATAAATCCTACATTTGTAAGAGATTGGAGGGAGACACATGGCGGAGCTGATGCGATTGCCGGATACGGAGCTGGAAATTATGAAGGTCATCTGGGAGAGTGGCAGAACACTTTCTACCTCGGAGGTGAAGGCAAGTTTGGAGGAACAACGCCCCTGGAATGTTTCTGCTTTGCAGACCTTGCTGAACCGTTTGATTGACCGTGGCTTTCTGGAAAGCTATAAGGAAGGGAAGAACCGATTTTATACCCCGCTGGTGGCGGAGAAGGAGTATCTGGCGGTGGAAAATAAGGCATTTTTGGAGAAGGTGAATAACCATTCTGTGACGAAGCTGGTGGCAAGCCTATATGACAGCCATTCCATTACCGAGGAGGATTTGGATGAACTGGCGGCATTCATTCGCTCGAAAACGGGAGGTGCATAAAAATGGAGAAAATTTTTCAGACAATCTGGGAAATGAGCCTGTTTGCCGTTCCTGTGATTCTGATTCTGGCAATTTGCTCAAATCTTCTGGGGAAACGCTATGGGGCAAGATGGCGGTATCTGGTGTGGCTTGTGGTGGCGATACGGCTTTGCGTGCCGATACAGCTGAGCCTGCCGGGGCGAATGGAGATAATGCAGGTACAGGTGCCTTCGGTGCAGAGCAGCACACGAGAGGTACTGGCGCAGAGAACACCGGATTATTTTGTGCAGAGGGATACGGCAGAGCCGACAGAGCCGGCAACGCCGATTGCCCCTGCGGAGCAGACACAGGAGGAAAGCGCGGAAAAGAGGGATGCCTTTGATTTTCTTCTTGCATATCCTTATGTGCTGTGGCTTGGCGGTGTGCTTGGGTTTCTGGCTTGGCAGGGATGGAAATATTATGATTTTCGGAGAATGTTGAAGCGAAACAGAAGAAAAATCATGGATGCGTCTGTTCTGGATACCTATTATACACTTTGCAGGGAAACGGGGATGGAAAAGCGACCTGCGATTTATTTCTGTGAGGCGTTGCCGAGTCCGCTTTGTGTCGGGCTTTTCAGAACGGCGGTGTATCTGAATTCCGAGGAGCGGGAGCCTGCGGAAATGCGGCTGATTCTGAAGCATGAGCTGACGCACTGCAAGCGGAAGGATCTCTGGTTCAAGGGGCTTCTGCTGTGGGCAAGAGCACTGCATTTTTTCAACCCCTTTGTGCATTGGATGGCACACCTTGCGGAAAAGGACATGGAGCTTTCCTGCGACCTTGTGGTGATGGCGGACTGCGGCATGGCGGAGCGCGAGGCATACAGCATGGCAATCCTGCAGACAGTGCGCGAGGCGAAAAGCAAAAATATGCAGATGAGTACGGCTTTTTCGGGCGGAAAGGAGGAATTGAAGATGCGGTTTGAAAATATTTTCGATATGACGCAGAAAAAGCGCGGCATTGCTTTATTCCTTGCGGCAGCGTTGGTGGTCTGCGGCGGTACGGCGTTTGTCGGCTGTGCGGAAAGCGAAACGACGGAAAAGACACTTTCTGGTACAGTTTACGGAGACTACACAGAGGAAACAGTGCATGAGCTTTATGGCGCGAAGCTGCAATATATCGGCGACCATATCGGCGTTGGAAAAATTTTGGGGTTACTGCCACTGCCAGAAGGGGTGACGAATGACAGCGAGGGAATTGAACTTTATACGGACAAGGAGCCTTACGGCGTGAGAAGGCATCTGCAATGGCAAAGCAACGAGGAAACCGCGTATACCGTTGGCGGGGAAAGCTATACGGATGACCGCTGGATGCAGATTCAGGGGATGATTTTCCTTGTACTGGTGGAGAATGCGGGAGATTATAATCTTTCTCTGCACCATGCGGATGCGGCGGACGGACAGGTGGTAACGTCCTTTAGCTTTAACAGAGAGCAGGCGAAGAAATACTTCGGGGAGCAGGATTTGCGTGATTTTGCGAGCGACGAGGGAACCTTCCGTAATTTTGTGCTGACGATAAACCGATATTTCTATGAAGGGATTTCGACACCCGAGCAGATTCTTGCACTGTCTCAGATGGATGCGGCGGCGGCACAGGAACGGATGCAGGAGATGGCCTCCGGAGATTTTCTCGAAGAAACGAAGGAAGATCAAAGCCTATCCTATCAGATGATTCTGGCGGACAGTCTGGCAAGTGAGATTGCGGCGCAGAAGCTGACCTCCTCCAATCCTGCGGATTACCTGAAATGCACACAGTATGATGAGCTGGTCAAGCTGGGAGAGCCTGCGCTCAGAGCGTTTCTTTCCGAATTTGCGGAGGGAAGTATCAGGGATGACTTAGAGGGCTACATCAAGACGAGCGCGTGTCAGGATATTCTGGGCGAGCACAGAGATAAGGATGTTCTGCCGACACCGACGGAATGGTATCGGAATTATACTGCAACGGATTCGACGTATTGTGCGTTCTTTACCTATGGCGATACGGATACAACGCTTTATACGGAGGATTTGGCGAAGAAATATTCTATGGGCGGCTCGGATCAATACAGCGTTGTGGCGGCAGGAAAGGATGAACGCCTGCGTGCGGTTTATACGGCGCTGAGTGACAGATTCAACAATTACAGCAAAGCCGGATACACCACAACGATTTATGCGCCGCTGATTGAGGGAATGAAGGAAAACGGAAACAAGATGCAGGTGTTTGCGGTGATTTTCGATTCCAGCTATACCATGAGCCGTACAAAAGAAGGCTATGCACTCTTTGAGCGGGGCGGTTCTGTGGTGCCGAGCAGACTGGATTTTGAAAAGCGGAACGGCAAATGGATTCTGACGGACTGGACACAGGCGGAGGACGGCAGCTATTATGCGGATTCCATCAAGAAGATGTGCGACGGAGACAATGCACTGGCGAAAAAGATGATTTCCTATGATAGCGATGCCTGTCAGATGCTGCTGTGGCAGAATATGATTTATTATATGAAGGCAAATTATGGCGGAATGGAGCTGCCGATTTATTTCGATTCCTATATGGACGAGGAGAATATCAAAAAAATCAGTAAATTTATTGACATTACGCCAACCTATGACGAATAAAGAATTTTTGAACCCCTGCGAAGGCAGGGGTTTTTCGCTGTCTGCAAAAGAATTGGCATATTCCTGTTTGATTTTCCATAAATTGCATTGTATGGATACAGTTGCGAAAGAAACGGAGGAAAAGGCATGGAAACATTCAATATTTATCAGGACATTGCGGAGCGGACAGGCGGAGACATTTATATCGGTGTGGTGGGACCTGTGCGAACAGGGAAATCGACCTTTATCAAGCGGTTTATGGATTTGCTGGTGCTGCCGCACATTGCAAACACCTACACGAGGGAGCGGGCGAAGGACGAACTGCCGCAATCGGCAAGCGGAAGGACAATCATGACGACAGAGCCGAAATTTGTGCCGAATGAAGCGGTGGAAATTTCCTTGGGGGACAATGCGGATGTGCGCGTGCGGATGATTGACTGCGTGGGATATCTGGTGCCGGGGGCAGAGGGCGACATGGACGGGGACAGCCCCAGAATGGTACATACGCCATGGGCGGAGAATGCGATGCCCTTTCGCGAAGCGGCGGAGCTGGGGACGAAAAAGGTCATTACCGACCATTCCACCATAGGGATGGTGGTGACAACGGACGGGAGCGTGACCGAACTGCCGCGGGAAAATTATGAGGAGGCAGAGGAACGGGTGGTTGCGGAGTTGCAGGAATTGGGCAAGCCGTTTCTGATTCTGCTGAACACCGCCGCACCCTACAGCGACAGCACAGAGAGCCTGCGGAGCGAGCTGGAGAAAAAATACGGCGTGCCTGTGCTGGCGGTCAATGCGGCGCAGCTGAAGGCAGAGGACATTCGGAGGATTTTGGAGCGGATGCTGTATCAGTTCCCGTTGCGCGAGCTTCGGTTCTTTTTCCCCGGATGGGTGGAAACACTGGAGCAGGGACATTGGCTGAAGCAGGGCTTGACGGATGCGCTGAAGGGCGTGATGGCGCAGGTGGAGAAGCTTGCGGATGTGGAGCAGGCAATCGGGACGCTTGGGGAAACGGATTTTCTGAAAAAGGCATATACCGACCGAATTTTGCCGGGAGAGGGCGCGGCGGAGATTGCGCTTAATTTTGCGGATGGGTTATTCTATCAGATTCTGAGCGAAACGGTGGAGATGCCGATTGAAAATGACTATGCGCTTATTTCTACGATAAAAATGCTTTCGGAAACGAAGCAGGAATATGACAAGATTGCGACGGCACTGAACGATGTGCGGCGGAAGGGCTACGGTGTGGTGACACCGGTGTTTGAGGAAATTACGCTGGAGAAGCCTGAGGTGTTTAAGCAGGGAAGCCGCTACGGAATTAAGCTGCGCGCGAAGGGGGAATCTATTCATTTAATCAAGGCAGACGTAGAAACGGAGGTTTCGCCAATCATCGGGAACGAGGAGCAGTCGCGGGAGTTTATCGACCGACTGATTGCGGATTACGAATCGGAGCCGGAGAAAATCTGGGATTTGAATATTTTCGGGCGGACGCTGAGCTCTATGGTCAGTGACGGGATGCAGAATAAGATTTATCGGATGCCGGAGGATGCACAGATGAAGCTGCAGGAGACGCTGCAAAAGATTGTGAACGAGGGCAGCGGCGGATTGATTTGTATTATTTTGTAAAGAATAAGTCGAAATCAGGATTTCGACTGCGGATGCTATTCGGGAAACCACTTACCACCCAAGAAGGGGTGGCAGGCAAAGCCTGCTTTGCGAAGCAAAGTAATGAACAGTTCGTTTCCCGAACCTTTCCGCGGCATCGAAATAACCTTGTTTATAGTCTGAGCCGAGGGAGAAAAATCCTTCGGCTTTTATACGTTATAAAATACGAAATTCGGTTTCGGTTTCCTTGATGGAATGGGGTTTATTTTCCATTTTTCTGATTTTGATGCGTTTGAGGGAATTCATGAATTTCAGCAGGAAGCGGATGCGGCTTTCAAAGCCCTGCACCTCTGCGATAACCTCCCCATTTTCGGCATTTTTCACCCAGCCGGTCAGCTCCAGTCTTTCTGCCATCTGCGCCAGCTCGATGCGAAAGCCGACCCTTTGCACACGTCCGTGGAAGGTGATATGGCGGCGGACAAAGCGGTTTTCTTCAAAATCGGGCAATCGGACGCGATTCACCTGATGGCAGATATAAGTATTTCTTGCGGATTTTAATGCTTCAATGGGTTTCATGCAATCACCACCTATTTGTTTTTCTGTTTATACATTATAACAAAGAAGGAACGCATTTGCCAGCCGTCTTTTGAAAAGATTTTTCTTAGAGTTCGATTAGGGAGGTTTACCTTTTCTTTTTTTTGTATTATAATCAAAATTACTTATGGTATTATGCCCGCAATATGGGGCGAGTGAAGAAAAGGAACAGGGGGATTCCCATGAAAAAAGGTTCCTCAGGGAATAGAAAAAAAAGAAGACCGCCCCGACCGGAGGCACCTGTGAACCGTTATCCCACAAGGGACAATGTCTACAATCTGCAAAGAGAACGGCAGAGACGACAGGCGCAGGCGGAGAGACAGGCACGCGAATGGCAGCAGGCGCAGATGGGCTATGCGCAGACACCGCATCCTGCAAAGAGGAAGAAGCACAGGCAGAGAAGAAGAGGCAGCCACATGATGATGCCTTTGCTTGTATTTGCAATCATTGCGCTGTATCTGGTGGGGCAGATTGGCAGCCTTGCGATAAAGGGCTCTGATATTGATGTGGAAACGGTGGCATACGGCACGATTGATACGCCTGAGGTTTATACGGGGCTGATCCTTCGGGAGGAATATGTGGTGGACAGCACCAGAGACGGACAGCCGTATTATCAGTATTCGCAGGGGGACTATGTGCCGAAGGGCGCAGTGGTCTGCACGGTAAAGGATACGGATTCAACGGATGCGCTGGAAAGCAAGCTGAACCAGATTGATAAGGATATTCTGAAAAGTCAGAAGGCAAGAACGGATTTATCTGCCTTTTCGGAGGATATTTCCCGTTTGGAGGATAACGTGAGCCGGACGGTGGATGCCTATGCAGGGCGTTCCATGCGGTCGAGCCTTTCCTATATGTATACGCTGAAAAGCCAGGTAACCTCCTTTATGGATCAGAGAAACGAAATCTGGCTGACAGAGAATGTGGACAGCCTTTCACAGCTGACAGAGGAAAGAAATGTGTACGAGCAGCAGCTGGCGCAGAACCAAAGTGCGCTGACGGCATCGGAGGCAGGTGTGCTTTGTCTGAGCTATGACGGGATGGAGAAAAAGCTGACACCAGACAAGGCGGAGCAGGTAACGGAAAAGCAGATCGGGGATGCAAAGACACAGTATATCTCCAAGGCGAAAAGCGTTGCCAAGGGCGATCCGCTCTTTAAGATTATTACGGATAACAAGTGGTATGTGGTTGCATATCTGCCGAACAACGCCGTAGCAGGCTGGGAGGCAGGGAAGACAAGCCGTACCCTGAATATGATGACCGAGGAAGAAACCTACAAAATCAGCGCAGATGTGGAAAGCCTCACCGCAGGAGATAAGCAGACGAAGGTTGTTTTCTCAAGCTATGAGCACATGGAGGACTTCATGGAAAGCCGCACGATTTCCTTCAGCTTAGAGGGGACTGTGACAGAGGGTCTGAAGATTCCCAATGATGCGATTGTGGAAAAATCCCTGCTGAAAATCCCCAGAAGCTGTCTGACGGAAAGCATGGGCAATACGGGTGTTTTGCTTGTGAAGGGAAGCAGCACGAAATTTACCGATATTACCGCTGTGACGAGCGATGAGGATGCGGTTTACATTGAATTGGAGGACAGCGGACTGAAAACAGGCGACGTTGTGCTGCAGGGTACAGGCGAGGATGCCGCACAGGTAACGCTTTCCGAGCTGCTGCCGCACGCAGGGGTTTATGTGGCAAACAGCTCCATCGCGAAGTTTGTTGTAATTGATGTTGTGGAACAGAATCAGGAATACGCCATCGTGCAGGCAGGCAGCACAACGGGGCTGCAGCCATACGATACGATTGTTTCCGATGCAAAAAATATCAAGGAGGGCGACAGCGTTTTTTAAACGTCCGGATGGATAAAGAGATAGAAAGAAGGCAGAAATATGAGCGTAGTTGAAAATATTCAGAATGTGAGAGCAAAAATTGCGGCAGCCGCAGAAAAAAGCGGCAGAACGGCGGAGGACGTACTTCTGTTGGCAGTCAGCAAGACAAAGCCTGTGGAGCTGATTGGCGAGGCGGTGCAGGCAGGGTGTCTTTCTCTGGGCGAAAACAAGGTGCAGGAAATCATGGAAAAATATGAGCCGATGATGGAATATGCGCCGGAGGGAGAGAGAATCCACTGGCATTTAATCGGGCATTTGCAGACAAACAAGGTGAAATATATCATTGATAAGGTGGATATGATTCATTCTGTGGAAAGCCTGAAGCTGGCGGAGGAAATCGAAAAGCGCGCGGCACAGAAGGATATTGTGATGGATATTCTGATTGAGGTGAACATGGCAGCGGAGGAAAGCAAATTCGGCGTGAAGCCGGAGGATACCGAAGCGCTGCTCAGAGAGATTGCGAAAATGCAGCATATTCGCGTGCGTGGGCTGATGACGGTTGCGCCTTTTGTTGAAAATCAGGAGGAAAACAGAGAAGTTTTTCGTCAAATGAGAGAATTACTGGTTGACATGAACGGGAAAAAAATTGATAATATAAAGATGGATACCTTATCCATGGGGATGACGGGCGATTATGAGGTTGCCATTGAAGAGGGTGCGACCATTGTCCGCGTGGGCACAGGTATTTTCGGAGAAAGATATTATCCCAACAAAGGATGAGCAATAGAAACAGCTTAGGAGGAACGTATTGTGGCGAAGATTTTTGACAGAATGAAAGACTTAATGTTTGGCGAATATGAAGACGATGATGATTACTATGAGGATGATTATGATACAGCGGCACCTGCCCCTGCACCCGTAAGAGAGAATTATGGTCTGCGTGACGCAAGAGAGACGGAATACAGCGCACCTGCGCCCCGTAAGGCGGCTCCGAAGAACGCGGCAAATCCCCAGATTTACAGCGTGAACACAAGCGTACAGATGCAGGTAGTTATCATCAAGCCTGAATGTTACGAGGATGCACAGGAAATCTGTGACCAGATTAAAACCAAACGTCCCGTTGTAGTCAATCTGGAAAAGGTGGAATATCCCATTGCGCAGCGCATTATGGATTTTTTGAGCGGCACCTGCTATTCTCTGGAGGGTTCCATTCAGCGCGTAGCCAATAATATTTTTATTATTGCGCCCGAAAATGTGGATATTTCCGGTGATTTTAAAGAAGAATTAAAAACAAAAGGCGTTCTGCTCCCCTGGATGAACGGGACAAATGCCAGATAAAGGTGGTTTTGCGGATTGAATAGTATACAGGCATTGCTGATTAGTGCGATTGGTGTATTTTTCTATGTATTGGAAATTCTCATCTTCGTGCGTATCCTGTTTTCCTGGCTGCCCTTCGGCGTTGGCTACAACAGCAGCATTGGGCGTTTGCTGTATCAGCTGACAGAGCCGATTCTGGGGCCTGTGAGAAATATGGTAGATAAATCCCCGCTCGGCGGCGGCATGGGGCTTGATTTTTCCCCTATTTTTGCGTTAATCCTGATGAGATTGGTGCAGACCCTTCTGGTTGCAGCCATTCGGATGTTCTGATGCCATGGACAGACAGGCATTATTGAAAAGCGTACCGGAGGGCGAGGAACGGCTGCTGTTTGCAAAGGCGCTGGATCAGGCGATTTTTGCGATGAAGCGCAGAGAGCCTGCGTTCACGGATTTCATGGATCGGGCAAAATGTGCAAGATTTCGGGAACGGCTGCAGGGACTTCGGGAGCTGGAGATTACGCTTTTCGGCGGAACGGAGGACTGCGAGCGGCAGATGATGGGCTTTTTTACAGAACCGCTTGCGGCAGAGGAATTCCCGATTAAAATTGTAAAAATCAGAAGAAAAAGTAAAAAATTCGGACAGACGGATCTGAGCCACAGAGATTATCTCGGCTCCCTCCTTGGGCTGGGCATTGACCGCGGCAAGGTGGGCGATATTCTGGTGGCGGAGGATACGGCGGTCTGCTTTGTGGCGGAGGAGATTTCGCCATACATAACGGCTGTGCTGGAGCAGGTTTCCAGAACCGCGGTAGTGGCGGAGGAAACGGAGCAGGCGGAGGACATTCCCCAAAGGCAGACGGAGGCAAGACGCTTAACTGTGGCATCCATGCGGCTAGATGCGGTGGCAAGTGAGGCATTTCATCTGGCAAGAGGGAAAACGCAGACGCTCATCCATGCGGAAAAGGCACAGGTGAATTGGAATATTGTAACAAGCACATCCCATCTGTTAAAGGAAGGGGATTTGGTGAGCCTGCGCGGCTTCGGGCGGTTTCGCGTGAAGGAAATCGGCGGCAGAACCAAAAAAGACAGAATCGGATTGGAAATTGAAAAATATGTATAAGGAGGTTTTTTCGTGATCACACCGAACGATATCGCAACCAAGGACTTTAAGAAGGTAGCTGTAGGCTATTCCCCCGAAGAAGTAGATACCTTTTTGGATGACATCTATGAGGACTATGAGAAGCTGTATAAGGAAAGCCAGAAGGAAAAATCAAAGACAGAGGCTGTGGCTGAGGATACCGATCGGTTGAAGCATCTCGAAAAATCCATTGAACGTACATTAAGCCTTGCGGAGGCGGCTGCGGAGGAAACAAAGGCGGCGGCAAAAGCAGATGGCGATGCCATCATCAACAGTGCGAAGCAGCAGGCAGAGGATATTCTGGCATCCGCAAGAACAAAGGCGTATGAGCTGGAACAGAAGATTTCCGGACTGGAAAGCCGCTACGAACTGATGAAAACAAGAATCAAGCTGCTGCTTTATGCAGAAATCGAGCTGCTGGACAAGGGCGAGGTTCTGGCAGAAAAAGAAGCAAAGGCACAGGAAACAAAATAAAAAACAGACAAGCTGCGGCGGGGTCTTCTTGCCGTGGCTCGTTTTGTATAATGCAAAAATCTTCC
>ENA-ORTF01004226-ORTF01004226.1-human-gut-metagenome-genome-assembly--contig:-NODE-4226-length-11237-cov-3.597299_pt1 | contig 11237 bp, 10 predicted proteins | sample MGYA00241908_ERZ509180 | MGnify/ENA primary metagenome ERZ509180 (study PRJEB26280, sample SAMEA2338814) | human gut metagenome | biome: human gut; feature: human-associated habitat; material: faeces... | reverse complement strand
GCTGTCAACGGCAAACAATCCCGCACCGATTGCGCCGCAAAATTCAGGCTTATCGCAACAATGAAACCCGAAGTCCAATAGCTTTTTCAACAGTCTGTTGTGTGTTGCTGTTTTTTAGCAAGCAGTTCAACCTTCAGGTCATCGAAAATATTGGTCAATCCCTCCCAGGTGAGCTGTCGTCTTTCAAACCAAAGATTTTGGAAAAATGCCAAAAGTTTGTTCGGATTTGCCGTGCTCGGTTTGGAATAACCGATTCCGTTTTTGTCGAGAAATGAATAGTAGTAATCCAAATTTTCGGCAAACTGTTCGTAGGTGTTGTCACCATGCCACACGGTTTGAGCCATTGCGCCAAGTCGTGGATAAGTTACCTTGTCCGCCCTTGTCATATTCGGCACATATTCTGTCCATAATGTGACCTCACCGCCAAGGCAGTTGGCGGAGTAAAGTCGGTGTTCGGCTGTTTCCTTTAGACTGATGTATCCGTAAGGCAAATCGATGTAGTAGGCAGATGTGCTTGTGTCAATGAACGGTCGATTGCCCGTGTCCATATCTCCGCATTTTGTGAAGCCCAAATCCTTTGAAAGCAATTTGTCGTTTTTCAAATCCCAACTCCACATAAACGCCTGCTTGCCCTTGCTTTTGCAGTAATCGTTCACCCTGTTCATAAAGTAGCATTGAAGTTCGTCCTCGTTCTTCAATCCCAATTCTTTCATTTTCGCCTGACAATGCGGACACAAATGCCATCTGTGTTTCGGCACTTCGTCACCGCCGATGTGAAAATATTTGTCGGGGAACATTTCGCAAAATTCGTCAATAATATTCTCAACAAATTCGTAGGTTGAGTCCTTACCTGCACACAGAACATCGTGCTTAACACCCCAGTGGTCGGCAACGGGCAACTTCCTGTCAAAGCAACCAAGATAGCTATATCCCGCCATTGCGCTCCTGCTGTGCCCCGGAATGTCAAATTCGGGCATAACGCTGATTGAAAAATTGTGGGCATAGTCAACAATCTCTTTGATTTGAGCCTTTGTGTAAAATCCGCCGTGTTTCTTGTGGTTGAAATTAGTCCTTTTCCTCACCGAGCCAATTTGAGTGAGCAGTGGATATTTGTCGATTTCAACTCGCCATCCCTGATCTTCCGTAAGATGCAGATGCAGAAAATTTAACTTGTGCAGCGACATTTTTCTGATGAACAGTTTTACATCATCAACAGAGAAAAAATATCTGCCGACATCAAGCATAAATCCTCTGATTTCGTGTGCCGGTTTGTCCTTGATTGTGAGGCAAGGTACATTTCCGCCGTACTGAAAAAGGATTTGTTTCAGCGTTTGCAATGCAAAAATTTTTCCGCCGAGGCTGTTTGAATAAACACGGACTTTGTCGCTGATTTCAAGTATGTATTCTTCGAAGTCAAGTGAGCCGTCATCAAGGAATTCAATCTGTGAACCGTTGCCGTTTTGAATATTGATTTTGCTCAAAAATGCATAAAAATCATCAATCACATCACGGTTAATGTCCGCTTCGTTTATCGCTATTGATTTTACATTCAGCGTTTTGGCTTCGTTAATTTCTGCAAAATTCGGTGTCGGAATAAGGTTTAGCATAATATGTATCCTCTATTATTTATTGGACATTATTATACATTTATTTTTGAGTTTTGGCAACTGCCAAACTCCCATTTAGCCCTCTCGTTAAGTTTGCCCCTTTTATATTGTTTATCCATCAAAAATGTAAAGGTAGTGCTTTACTGTGTTAAATTTATAATGTTGCTTCTTTTAGAATTCTGTGATATATTGTTCATGTTAATTATCGAAAAATCAGCGAACATATTTTTTTGATAATTACTCTTATAAATCGAAAGCGGACAAGATAATAATCCTTGCTCCGCATTACTATAATTGTTGCATGTAAAAATGGACAGATACCTTATTAATTACAGTTCAGCTTGCATTTGCTTTCTGACAAAGCACAAGGGCGGCACAGCATATGTTGTTAAATATGCAAAACGAAATGGACTTGAATTTTTTGATATGGTCTATAGCAAATATTCAGCACGGCTTTTATATTGATAACGCACTCGTTCTTGCAAGTGCAAAGGTGATAAAAACAGTTGAAGTATAAACAGCGTAAAATGAAGTTCAAAAAGGAGAAAACCATGGTCGAAAAAGTATATCATATTGGATTAACCGTTTCAGATTTAGATAATTCTATTGCATTTTACAGAGATATTCTCGGTCTTGAATTTCAAGGAGAAATATTAATGGTTGGCAATGAAACGGACATAATGTTTTGCAGGTCAAATTGTAAAGTTAGAGTTGCTTATTTGAACGGCTCAAAAGCGGTTGATGCACCGCCTATTGAGTTGATTCAATTTATTGATAGCGATATATCCAAAGTTCAATCGGATTTATTCAAAACATCAATTTCCGAGATTTGTTTTTATACGGATGATATTGATTTCGTTTACAAAAAGCTCAAAGAAAATAATGTAGAATGTTTATCGGCTCCGCAAAATTTTGATTTTAGTGCAGACGGGTTTGGTAAAAGCAGAGCTTTTTATTTTAGAGACCCAGATGGAATCATACTTGAAATGATGCAACCTGTTTAATATAAAGCGTTTTGAAATGTGATTTGTATTTAAGATAATCGCAATAAAAAGGAGATTTATTAAATATGGATAAGTTTATGCAAGATTTCATCAAAAGAAATCTTCCGCAGTTTGAAGACAATTTTGATATTATTATTACTAATGAAAAAGAGGAAAAATACAAAGTCACAGCAAAAGACGCAGTTGTTACTGTTGAAGCGAGCAACTATATTTGTGCATGTAACGGCATTTATGAATATCTTAAAGAATATTGCAACATTCAATATTCCTGGTGCGGAACATTTAGCTTTGATTTAAAAGAACTGAAAATGTTTGACGGCGTTTTTGAAAAAACCATAGACCAACATTTTAGAGTTTATCTGAATTACTGCACATTAGATTACTCCATGTGCTGGTGGGATTTTGCAAGGTGGGAAAAAGAGATTGACTTTATGGCAATGAACGGCATAAATATGCCTCTTACTCCTATCGGCAGCGAAGCTGTCTGGTATGAAACCTTGCAGGCGTTCAACTTCACAAAAGAAGAAGCGCTCAGTTTTATTTCAGGTCCCGCCTTTTGGGCTTGGCAACTGATGACAAATATCGATAGCTATATTTCACCGAAAAGTGAAGAGTATGTTTATAACCGCCTTGAGCTTGGCAAAAAAATAATTGAAAGATGTGTCGAGTTCGGTATGCAACCGATTCAACAGGGATTTTCCGGACATGTTCCGACATTGCTCAAAGAAAAATACCCCAATGCTGCTATTCTTATGCAAAGAGGCTGGTGCCTTTATCCAAAAACGGCACAACTTGACCCGTTAGATAAACTTTTCTTGGATTTTGGCAAAGTGTTTTTGGAAAAAACAGAAAAACTTATAGGAAATTATCATTATATTGCCTGTGATCCATTCCATGAGGGCACGCCTCCGAAAAACACTAAAGAATACCTTTGCAAAGTAGGTCAAGTTATTGATAAGCTTTATAAAGATTTTGATGAAAAGTCTGTTTGGGTAATGCAGACTTGGACTATGCACGAAGAAATCGTAAACGCTGTGCCGAAAGACAGAATTTTGCTTCTTGACCTCAATTCGGAAAAAGCGGTTTTGAATCCGAAAGTTGCAGGCTACGATGTTGTTTCGGGTATGCTTCATAACTTCGGCGGTAAGAATGCAATGCAGGGTAAGCTCAGAAAGCATTGCGAAAATAAATATCTGACTTCTAAAGAAAAAGGAGCCAATGTTGTCGGAAGCGGTATGTTTATGGAGGGTATTGACCAAAACCCTGTAATTTACGATTTGCAGTTTGAATTGCTTACCGCTCAGCATAAAATAGACATTGACAAATGGCTTGATAAATACATAATCAGAAGATACGGGAAATACAATGAAAAAATCCGTCAAGCTTGGGATATTTTGCTCAAAACATGTTACAAGGATGACGGTTACGAGGAAAACGAGGTCGGTTCAACTCTTGCCGCCCGCCCTCAGCTTATGCCAAAGAGAACGGGACCATGTTGTATTTCAAAAGTTTATTACAATACAAAAGAATTTGAAAAGACTGTGGACTTGTTCATTAGTGTCGCTGACGAGTTTGAAGACTCAAGAGGCTATCAGTACGACTTGTGCGATATGGTAAGGCAGTGCTTCAGCAACAGATTTTATGACAATCAAAAGCAAATTTCAAAGTATTTTAAGCTGCTGCAAAGAAAGAAGTGTGAGAGAATTGCTCAAACCCAGCTTGAACTTCTTCTTGACATGGATAGCTTTATTTCATGCAGAAGCGAGATGACTTTGGCAAAATGGATTTGTGATGCACACAATCTCGCTAAAAACGAAGAGGAAAAAAAGTATTTTGATTTCAATGCACGCACTCTTATTACGCTTTGGGGCGATATAAACGGCAGTACCTCAGCGCTTTACGATTATTCGTGGCGTGAGTGGAGCGGACTTATTAAAGAATACTACTATAAGCGGTGGGAAATGTTTTATGATTACGCTCTCGACTGTTTGAAAAATCACAAACCTTATGTATACAGAAACGGAAACAACTATGCACAGAGGGAAAAGTATAGGTCTTTCGCATTTGGTAAAAAGCTAAACAAGTTTGAACTTGAATGGGGAAAAACTTACAGCGAATATGAATATCCAAAAAATAGAAATGTTGTTCCTGAAGCAAAATTTTATTGCAAAAAATGGAATTTTTAAATAAGCAAAAGAGGTCATTATTCTTATTAGATCCTATTGAATAATGACCTTTTATATTCTTCGTCATCAAATGATGCACTACCCTACTGTAAAAGATAATGCAGATTTTGAGTTTCTTTCGACACCTCAGTGTAAGGTTCGCAAATCCTCATACGAATTTGTGGTTCTAAGCAAAAATAAAATTCTAAGAGATTTTTGAGAGACGCAAAGTCTGAAAAATGGCTTAAATAGGCGGTTTTGAAAAAAGATTGCGAGCCTCTGACTCTCCAGTGTAACCTTAATGATACAGTAGAGTTTCAACACTTCCCTATGTATTCAACATATAGGCTTAAAAAGTCTATAACAGCCGTAAAAAGCACCGAAAAAGTGCTTGAAAAAATCCTTGATTTTAAGTCAGAGAGTTTTTGAGAGATTTTAAGAGACGGCTAATTTCAAAATTCCAAAGTCATTTTAGTGCGATTTAGGGCATTTATGACTGAGACTTTTGAGAGACATCGCTCAAATCAAAATCGTAACACGAATTGAAATGAGCAAAAAAATTGAGAGACATTTCAAAAAATAATGAGGGCTTAAAGTAATAAAACTTTAAGCCCTCTCTTTTAAGTTTGCCCTTTTATATTGTTTATCCATCAAAAATGCAAAGGTAGCCATCGAAAAACTAAGAGAAATCATATATGTATGGTTTTTCTTGCGATATTTAAGTTGATTTTAGTAAAATGGTAGTAACAAATATATTTTCATTTTCAATATAAGTGTAATCTAAATTACCGTGATACTTTTTTACAATTTTCAATATACTTTTTATACCAATTCCATGACCTTTTTTATCCTTTTTCGTTGTTATTGGCACCCCGTTTTGAAACAAAGGCTTGTTATTGATTGAATTAAGCATTTTTATGAAAATGTAATTTTCATTTCTATAATCGACTTCTATATTAATAAATTTATTTGGACATTTTTTTGTCGCTTCAAAAGCATTTTCAAATAAATTATCAAAAAGAGCTGTGATTTCGCTATCCTTTATAAATGAAAAATTTACATCTCTTATATCAGCACTGAATTCTATATTGTTATTGTAACATAATTGTGCATATCTGCTTACAATAACGTTTATTAATTTATTGTTACTATATTTCTTTATTTGTTTTATATCATATCCATCATATATTGAATCGATGTATTCAATTGCTTTGCTGTTATCATTTTGTAACAATAAACCTTTAATATTTCCAAGACACTTTTTTATATCATGTATTAGAATGTTTGAAGAGTCATATTGTTTTTCTAGTTCTATGTAATATTCTTCATTAATATGTAATTTTTGCTTTTCAAGTTCTAGTTCTGTATTTTTTATCAAAACATGGCTATTTCAGCAAAAAGGGTAAATTGATGCTTTCAACAGCATTGGTGGTGTACATAACTTTTCTTACTGCACTGCCGTAAGCGAAAAGCTGCTCTACATCCTTGAAAATTGCTTTTGCACCTTCCTCAAGTCCTGATACACCATCCATACTGATAAACAGCACATCTTCTACGCCTCTTGTTTTCAGTTCGTCAAATATCTGCATCCACGTATGTTTACTTTCGCTTTCATTAAGCCATAAGCCTAAAATGTCCTTTTCTCCGTCTGTATCATAGCCTAATATCGTATATACTGCGTAATTCTTGCTTTCATACTCTTTTCTGATTGTGACATACATACAGTCAACGAATAAAAACGTGTAAATCCTTTTCAGAGGTCTGTTCTGCCAGTCACCCAGCTCATCTAAAACGCAATCCGTAATTTGTGATATCGTTTCGTGAGAGATTTCAAAGCCATAGATATCCTCTATCGTTTCGACAATATCCCGTTGGCTCATTCCTTTTTTGTTCTTTCTTTCATTGTAGCACACTCTTTTAAAAATTCAAAAAAGTGTGCAAGTTTTTTCTAACTTACACACTTTATTTTACAATCTCACAGAGTGAAACTTTCCGGACATGATGAGGCTCGCCTCATCATATCCGAATACATCAACTTCTACAACAATTACCGTATTCAAACTAAAACAAAACTGACTCCGCTTGAAAAACGAAATCAGTTTGTTGCTTAAAATTTAATTACTTTACCTTAGGCTTTCTTTTTTGTACTATCTGCACAATCTGGGGCAGTTCAGTTTTCTATCGAGCTTTTAGTAATTAGTATTTTTCAATTTGGATTTGATCTATTCTATAATCAATATAATCTTGAGCTATCTCCTCTCTTAATGACCATATTTTTTTATATAACTTTGAATTTTCCTTGCCTCCATCCTCCCATTCTTTATAAATCGACTTATATTTTTCATATTTTTCATTTATAGCTTTATTATCACTACTGAAACTTTGACGCATAATCTGTTTTTGTATATGGTATTGGTATTTGACAGAGGTAGTCATTTCTAAATGCTCTTTAATCAGAGCATCGCAAAAGGCATTGTTTTCTTCATTATCCGGCAAATTTAATTTTTCATATTGTGTAGTTATATATTCGATTTCCTTATTTTCTTCCGACTCGCTTAGTGAAAAGCTATCAGCCTCTGCCAATTGAACAATCGCCTTTTGCTCAATAGCCTTTTCAAGCGGTTTATTTGTATGGCTTGAATATTGAATTAAGCACAGTTCTTTGTTTGTAATATCAACATCATTAACGGCAGCAACAACTTTTCTGTCTGAATTCAAATACTCATAGCGAATACTTTCAAGCGTATACTTATCCGATGAATTATTGTGAACTATGAAATAAACGCCTAAAATAATACTAACAAAGCAAAGCAGAACAAGTACTACAATTATTATTTTTCTCTTCATTGATAAATGCCCTCCACGATCTAGTAAGAAACAACTGTTATGGTTGCCTGGTCAACACTTTGATTTTCGTTCCAAACAGTTTTTACAATATAATTATCGCCAATACTTTCAAAATTTTTTGCACGTCCACAATAATGCAAATCCTTCAAATCTTTTTCTTTATAAATAAAAATATAAAATTGTTTGTGATTTTTTTGTATAAAAATCCTTTATTATACTCCAATAGTAACATAAGCAATAGCCGTTGGTCAATATGAATAATGACAGCGTGCTATAAATATCGGTTTTTACTTATTTTATATAAAATGTTGAATTAGTTTATATACATAAGACAATATAAGCTGTTTCTTATTGATGATTAATCACAATAATAGAAATATCAATTAATCAAATTAGATATCATGCAAGCAAATAAACAAAAGAGCAGTTGCTCTTTTGTTTATGATATAGTGCTATTCTATTGTTTTAATTATTGTATTAATATTGTCGAAATCCAATTCGAAGTATTCTAAAATTTGAATATATCTACTGTCTTTACAAATCCAAGCCTCAAATGATAAACCGTTTGATAATTTGAATACAAGACGATACTGACCGGTTTCACTCATACTCTCATTAATTTTATTGCGGTGTATATCAAAGTATATATCATTTTCATTTGAGTTCTTTATTGGTTCTGCAAGTGAAAAACATTTAATTATGTCGCTGATTTTATTTGTTTCTTTAATAGTTTTCTTTAACACCTCTTTTACGGTTGTACCGGTTATTGTTTCACCCTCAAATCCGGTAATGTTTTCGTCAATTATTTCATCTTGCCAAATTTCTATTGAATCAATCTGATTATTTTCATTAATTGAAAACAAATTAAATAATTCTTTAATATCAGTCGAATTATTCAAATTAACAATATGAAACAAATAGTACTTATCTGCTGTTTTAACAACGATGTTAGACAAATCATTGCACGGCAAGTAGTAATATACCTTTGCATTGTAAAATTCATTTTTCTTAGCATTTTCATTGTTTTCAATTTTTTGTGTATCAATATTATAAATGTTGTTTGAAGTAATGTCGCAAACATAATCACCTATATCGGATTTTTTCACAACATAATTTCCATTATTCTTTTGTAATTTATTTTTTACATCATTAGATGAAAATTGTCGGTAAAAGGCATTGTTTATCAATAATTCTTGTGGCAATGATTTGTTGTTACCTTCTTCTGTAATTGTTATGAAATTTTCACTGCTGTTTTTTGATTGACTAATCAAAGTGTTTTGAGTATCGGATTTTGAGGTGTTATTAATTACCGAAACTGTTCCGATAAGTAACGCAAAGCATGCAGCTACAGTGATTGTGCCTTTAATTCTTTTTCTTTTATTAATTTGCTTTTTCACAAGTTCTTTTTTTACATTAGTATATATTTTATCTTTTAATTCTAATGAAGGATTTATATCTTCAATATAATCATTATATTTCATAATTAATCTACCTTTCTAAATTATTTTTCAATTTTATTTTTGCCCTTTTCAAATGGGATTTAACTGTATTTTCATTCATTTTCAAATATTTCGAGATTTGTTTTGTTGTTAAATCTTCATAATAATATAACAAAATTATCGTTCGTTCATTCTGACTTAAATCTTTTATTGATTGTTGAATATCTATCTTTTCAATGCTTCTGTTTTCAAAATGCTCATCAATATGCTCTGTATCTAATAATTGTAAATGATTATTGTTTTTTGATTGCAGTATATTTTTGCAATGATTTATTGTGACCCTAATTATCCAAGCTTTTTCGTGTTCATCATTAGCAAAGCGTTTGTTATTGACGAACAATTTTATAAAAACATCTTGCGTTATATCCTCCGCCGTGGCTTTATTTAATGTATATTGAAATGCCAAACGATAAATTAGTGCAGAATATTTATCATATTTTTTGTTGAACATTTCTTCAGTTAATTCATAGCTTTTCAATTTATCACTCCTTTCACTATTAAAACATTTTATATCGTTAAATAGTTGCAAAAATTCTTTAATTATTTTGCAACTATTTGTCGTTTTGGTTTGTATTATTGTTAGAATGTATTGATATTATAGGGTGTATTTAATGAAATCAAAAAAATTCTTATGTACTTTATTGGCAATAATGTTTGTATTTGCAAGTATTCCATTCACTGCATTTGCTCAAAGTTCTAATGACATTGTTAAAAATGACGCTCTTTATGAAGAATTATTGAGTACAAATCAATTGAAAGAGGTCCCGATAGAAAATGCTTGTGATTCAGCAATTAAATCTGAGGTTGTTCCATATAAAGCAAATAAAATGAAGAATACAATTCAAAAAGACTATTCAAATTCATTATTTAACAACATTGATAGTATATTTTCAGTTGATTATATTCTAAATAGTGATTTAGTTTATGAAGCTAATTGCAATGATGGTTCGGTTATAGGATTTGATAATAACATGAATATAATATCTTATTCAAATTTCAATAACGATATTAGCATGAAATCTAGTACATTTCATAATAGTTTTAACTCAATAGATGATTTGAAATCTATTTATAATATTGACTCAACATATCAATTATCTATTATTGATAATGAAAATTATAAAACATATTGTTGGGAAAAAACAGATTCAAATAATGTTATCAATCCTTATAATTCATTGAAGGTAGTAGTTGATACAAATACTAATAATATTGTTGTGTTTAATGTATTTGCTGATGATCCTAGTTCTGAAAAGATAACACTATCTCAAGATGAAGCAATTGAAATTGCACTTAAATTTAATCCGGTATTTAGAAATGTAACTTCTTGTAAGTTAGCTTATGTTAAACCGAATTTTTATTGGAATGAAATAGATAAAACATATATTCCGGCAAATATTGTGAGATTAACTTATGATATTATAATTGATGACATATATGAAGTAAATGTTGATGCTGAAACTGGAGAAATAATAAGTGGTTCCGTCACCAAAAAAAATGATTGCGGAGCATATGCCTATGATGCATTCAAATATGCAACGGAAAGTAAAAATCTTGCTGCAACCGGATTTTTAGGGTTAGGATATAATACTGCAAATTGGTATGTTGGAAAGGGTGCTACTTTAACCAATAAAGTAAAAAGCTTTTTGAACGGTTCAAATTCTTACGGATTTTATATTGATAGTCATGGATCTTCAACAACATTACAAAGCGATCAGAACATTATTAAATCAAGTCAAATAACAGGAAATTGGCATTTCGTTTTTTTAGATGCTTGTAGCACAGCAGAAACAACTGGTTGGGCAAAAGCATTCAAAATTTATGGATACTCTAAAAGGGCTTTCTTAGGATGGTCAAAAACGGTTGAGGTTGTTTCTGCTTATCAATTTTCTAATTATTTTTGGCACGAAATGTGTTCCCATAGTCATTCAACAAAATATGTCCGAGATACTGCAGTATGGGCTGCTAATCAAGTTCCAGGAAGCGGAAATACTCCAATTCGTTTTTATGGAGATACTACATATAATGGAAGATCATATTAATAAATAAATTTTAACATACAAAAAATATCAATACATTAATAACTGTGAGAGGCATTTATTGCCTCTCTTATGT
>ENA-ORTF01004223-ORTF01004223.1-human-gut-metagenome-genome-assembly--contig:-NODE-4223-length-11239-cov-2.213430_pt1 | contig 11239 bp, 10 predicted proteins | sample MGYA00241908_ERZ509180 | MGnify/ENA primary metagenome ERZ509180 (study PRJEB26280, sample SAMEA2338814) | human gut metagenome | biome: human gut; feature: human-associated habitat; material: faeces... | reverse complement strand
GGGAAGCCTTTGGGGGGCGCAACCTCAAGCCTCCCCTTTCAGGGGAGGTGGCTCGGCGCAGCCGAGACGGAGAGGTCGTTTCGAATTTGTGACAACCTCTCAGTCAGCCTTCGGCTGCCAGCTCCCCTGCAAGGGGAGCCTTGGGGCGCGCTTTTTATTCCGCGAACGGTTTGCCTTTCAGGACGGTCTGGCGCATGAAGCGGAAGGTGGCGGGTTCGCCTTGCTCGGCGAGCATGGTGAGCAGGAAGCGCAGGCGCTTCATCGTGTTCGGGTGGACGAGGCGCGATTCCTGCGCGCGGTCGAGATACTGCAGAGCGGAGGCGTCGGTATAGGCCGCGCCCTGATACGTCTTGCAGGCCGCGATCCGGTCGGCGACCATCTCGCACAGATACCGGACCGGCATGTCGACCGGCTCGTACGTCCGCGTGACGGGGCTCAGGTCCGTCCAGTACTCGAAATGATGCCGGTTGCGCCCCTTGTGGTGCATCCACGCGAGCGAATAGCCCAGCGTCCGCCGCTCGTCCTCCGTCGGCGAATGGGTGCCATCGAAAAATTTCACGCCCTGCCAGAATTCCGTCGGGCTGTATTTGGATAGGTCGTGCCGCAGCCCCTGCCAAAGGATGCCCGCTCTGGCGCAGTGCGCGATCACCCGGTGGCGGTGGCGCGTGACGGTGCTCAAATGTCCCCAGAATTTCTGAAAACCGTTCATTCGTCCACCTGCCCCGCGTCCAGCACCTCGTCGCAGATTGCGCCGCCCAGACAGACCTCGCCCTGATAAAAGACCATGCTCTGCCCCGGCGTGACGGCGCGCTGGCGTTCCCTGGCGGTCACGAGCACCTGCCCGTTTTCGCGCACGCTGACGTGCACCGCCTGATCCGGCTGACGGTAGCGGTACTTACACGTGCAGTCAAACTCGCCGGCGGGCGCTTCGCCGGAAATCCACGTTGCATCCGTGCCGAGCGCATTTTTGCTGTACAGCAACGGATGATCCGCGCCCTGCGTGACGATCAGCTCGTTATGCGCCATATCCTTGGCGAGGACGAACCAGCGTTCGCCGTTGCCCGCGCCGCCGATGCCCAGCCCGCGCCGCTGGCCAAGCGTGTAGTACATCAGCCCCTCGTGATGCCCGACGACGCTCCCATCCGGCGCCACCATGTCGCCGGGCTGCGCAGGCAAATAGGTCGACAAAAACTGCCGGAAGTTGCGCTCACCGATGAAGCACACGCCGGTCGAATCCTTCTTCTTGCACACGGGCAGCCCATTTTCCTCCGCAATGCGGCGCACTTCGGTCTTTGTCATGCCGCCGACGGGAAAAATTGCCTTCCGCAGCTGTTCCTGATGGAGCATATAGAGGAAATAACTCTGATCTTTGTTCGGGTCAATGCCGCGCAGAAGGTCGCCATTTTCGTTCGTCCGCACAAAATGCCCCGTCGCCATTTTCGATGCGCCAAGCTGCATGGCAAAATCCAGAAACGCCTTGAACTTGATTTCGCGATTGCACAGTACATCCGGGTTCGGCGTGCGCCCCGCGCGGTATTCTTTGAGGAAGTAGCTGAACACGCGATCCCAGTATTCGCGGGAAAAATTGACCGCATAGTAGGGAATGCCGATGATTTCGCACACCTCGCGCACGTCGTTCCAATCGTTTTCCGCCGTACAGACGCCGGATTCGTCCGTCTCTTCCCAGTTCTTCATGAACACGCCGACCACGTCGTACCCCTGCTGTTTGAGCAGCAGCGCCGCGACAGACGAATCCACGCCGCCGGACATGCCCACCACAATTCGCTCGCTCACGCTTCTGCCTCCATAAGCCGCTGGATGACCTTCTCCGTCATGTCCCGGCTGACTTCCTCTGCCGGTTTTGCCGCATCCACCACGATGAACCGCTCCGGCTCGCGGCGGATGAGCTCGTGATATGCCGCTTCCGTCCGTGTACGGAAGGCGTCGCCTGCCTGCTCAATGCGGTCAAGCTGACTGCTGGCGGCGCGGCGGCGCAGAGCGGCTTCCCGGTCAATGTCCAGATAGACCGTCAGCATCGGCATCGTGCCATCCACCGCCGGGCGGTTGATATTCAGCACCGTGTCCACGCCAAGCTGACGCCCGCCGCCCTGATATGCCACGGACGAATCCACAAAGCGGTCGCACAGCACCGTTTTACCCGCTTTCAAGGCTGGGCGGATGACCTGCCGCACATGCTGCGCACGCGCCGCGGCGTAGAGAATCGCCTCGGTCGTCTCGTCCATTGCCTTGTTTTCAGGGTCAAGCAGCAGCGCGCGAATCTTCTCGCTGATGGGGCAGCCGCCGGGTTCACGGCTGCGGATGACCTCGAAGCCCCAGCGGTCGAGCGCATCCTCCATTGCCGCCATCTGCGTCGTTTTGCCGCTGCCGTCCATGCCTTCTATTGACAGGAACGCGCCCGGAACCACTTCTTCGCCGGGGCAGAGATGGCGGATGATGTCCTCCACCGTCTCGCAGTACACATCGCACCCGCTGTTCATCAGCTCTTCACGGCTGCCGTAACCGTATCCCGCGCCGATTGCACCGATGCCAACTTTCTTCGCACCCTCCATGTCAAATCGGCGGTCGCCCAGCATCCACGCTTCGCCCGCATCCTCCGGCAGCGCCTGCCGAATCAGCAGTTCCTTGTCCGCACCGCGGCCATCCTTTGGGCCTACGATTTTCGTGATGTAGCGGTTCAGCCCGAAATGCTCGATAATCCGCTCCGAGGAGCGCTGCGGCTTGCCCGTCGCGATACCGATGTACCAGCCGTCGCGTTTGAGCCGCCGCAGCAGACGGCGGATACCCGGATAGACCCGGTTCTCAAACAGCCCGACGGCTTCGTAACGCTCACGATAGGTGTTCACCGCCTTATTCGCCATTTCTTCGCTCATGCCCATGTATTCCATGAACGACCAGCCCAGCGGCGGACCGATAAATTTGCGCAGCGTCGCCGCATCCGGCACGGGAAAGCCGAGCTTCTCCGCCGCATAGCGTACGCAGTTCCAAATGCCTTCCTCCGAGCGGGTCAGCGTACCGTCCAAATCAAAAATTACACATTTGCGCACCGCAAATCGTCTCCTTCTACGCCGAAGCGCTCCCGCGTCCCGGCTTCCTGCAATTGCCTGATGATTTCCCGCGTCACCCGTTCGCCGGGCGCAAGCAGCGGGATTCCCGGCGGATACAGCCCGACCGCCGCCGCCGCGATTTTCCCCTCCGCCTCGTCCAGCGGCACGAGGATTTCCTCCGCCATCGCCGCCTGACGCGGGGTCAGGACAGCTTCCGGCATGTCCGGCATCAAGGTCAGCGGCGCAAACTGCTTTCCTTCTGCCGCCGGGATGTTTGCCAGCAGTTCCAGCAGTCGGCGGATTTCAGCGATGTCGTCCATCACCGATAGAATCAGCACCGCGCGCCGCTCGTCCGCCATTTCCACGTCCAGTCCGGCTTCGCGCAGCTGTTCCGCCAAGCATTTTCCTCCCTGCGGCGCGGAAATGACCAGCCGCGTCGGGTCAAAGCACACGGGCAAATTCGCCCAATCCGCGTATGCATCGTGATACGGCGTGCCAACAAGCCGCCTGCGCACATCGTTGACCGCTTCGGATAACGCCCGCAAGTGTGCCCGACCATTCTCTTCCATCCACGCGCGGCTGTCATCGATGGACAGCATCAGCAGGAACGATGGCGACGAGGTCTGTTCCCGCCGCAGCAGCGTCCACGCGCGCTTTTCATCCGCTGAATCCGCCAAGTGCAGCACCGCGCTGCCCGTCAGCCCCATCAGCGTCTTATGCACCGACTGCACCCACGCATCCGCGCCAAGCGCTCCGGCGGATGTCATCCCGTCGCACCACGGGAAATGCGCCCCGTGTGCCTCGTCCACAACGACTTTCGTCCCTTGACGATGCGCCGCCGCCGCAATCCGCCGGAAAACATCTTCCCGCATCGCGCCGCCGTAATAATCCGGGCGGACGAGCAGCATCGCCCGCGCGTCCGGATTCGCCCGCAGCGCCGCCAGCACATCCTCCTCCGCCAGATAGCAGTACCCGTCCGGCATGCAGCGAACCGGCATCCACTTCACCCGCATTCCGCCCAGCACGCAGGCGTTCACCGCCGATAAGTGCGCATTGCGCGGCAGCAGCACCGTTTCGCCCTCCCGCGCGTACAGCTGCAGCATCACATGATTGCCCGCCGTCGATCCATTATGGAGGAAAATCGTCTTTGCCGCGCCCGCCGCCTGCGCATACAGCCGCATGGCTTCACGCAGTCCGCCCTCTGCCGCGTACAGGTCATCCGTGTTCGGCAGTTCCGTCGTGTCCAGCGCGTATAAATCCGCTGCGCCGAACGGCGAACAGCCCTTATGCCCCGGCATATGCCCGCTCCTGCGCGCCGAGACCGCCGTCAGCATGTCGTATACCGGGCGCATGTCCGCCATCTCCCTTCCGTCTTTCTGCATCCCCCAGTATAGCAGAAAACGCCGCGTGTGGCAATGGTGTTTGTTCGCATTGCCTTTCGTCAAGGGGCGGAGAAAATGCCTGTCTTCGGGCAGAATCCGCATCTGAAATTTTGTTGCGTGTTCCCCTTGCAAATCCCACATTTCGTGCTATAATAACAGACGTCGAAACAATATCTTGTGCTCTATATGGCGCGATAGCGCCGTGCAACCACAAGATTTAGGGCTTGCTGATTTTCCAGCGAGTACCATAGAGAGGAGAAATACCTATGTGCTGCCAAGTGAACGTGACGAAGGGAACCCTGTCTCAGGCGGAAATTGACGCCTATGTGGATCATGCGCGCCAGAAGTACAACCGCGAGCCGCTTTCGATGGACATTGCGGTGGATGGCGACGAAGTGGAACTGTCCTACGATTTCGGCAACGTGCCGTTCCAGCGGATTCGCCGCATCACGGGCTATCTGGTGGGTACGCTCGACCGCTTCAACAACGCCAAGCGCGCCGAGGAGCATGACCGCGTGAAGCATGGAATGCCGGCGGCGGTGTGATAACAGCAAGGGTGATTTTTTCCCCGTTCGGGTGTCGGAAGGCAGCCGGGCGGGGTTTTATTTTTTCTGCCTGAGAATTTACAATCTGCATTGACAATGCCACAAACGCATGATATATCATGTGGTAAAAGGAGGTTAATTCCATGGCTCGCAAGCAATTTTTATCCTTCCTGCTGATTTTCTCCCTGCTCTTCTCGTGTGCGTCCGCGCTGGCGGAAGCGGACGATGACGACGATTGGGACGACAATGTGGATGATGCGTGGGAAATGGAGCATCCTCTCCACAGCGGCGACTACGCCTATGCCCTGCTCGATGACGGGACGGTCGAAATTACCTCTTACGGCGGCGCTGATACCGAGATTGTCATCCCCGACACGCTGGACGGTAAGCCTGTCACTGCCATCGGCGAGCGCGCTTTTTATTACAGTCTTTCCCTGACTTCCGTCACCATCCCCGATTCCGTCACTCACATCAGCCAGAAGGCGTTCTCCTGCTGCTTTCAGCTGACGTCGATTACTCTACCCAGCGGGCTCACCGCCATCGAGTCGGGTACGTTCGACCTGTGCAAATCCCTGACAACCATCGACATCCCTGATTCCGTCGCGGCGATTGCGGATGATGCCTTCATAGGCTGCAAAGCCCTGCAATCCTTCACCCTTTCGCCGAATCACCCGTATTTCTTCTTGGCGGATGATGCCCTGTGCCGCACCGCAGACAGCACGCTTCTGCTCTACCCCAACGCCCGCGAACCCCGGACATACCGCATCCCGGACGGCATCGCCGCCATCAGCGCCTATGCGTTCTATGACTGCGACCTGCTGGAATCCGTTGTCATCCCCGATTCCATCACCCAGATTCCCGAACGCGCATTTTATGGCTGTTCGGCGCTTGCCTCCGTATCTCTGCCCGATTCGCTGACCGAAATCGGCATTGCAGCATTCTCCTTCTGCGCCGCGCTGACCGACATTCGCCTCCCCGCGTCCATTACGGAAATCAGTGCTGGTCTGTTCTCCGGCTGTTCCTCCCTTGCGACCCTTGAAATTCCGGATTCTGTGACCATCATCGGCGGCGACGCTTTCGTTGGCTGCACTTCGCTGACTTCGATGACCATCCCCGATTCCGTCACCGAAATAGGCGCGAATCCCTTCCCGCGTTCCGGGCTGCAATCCATCACCCTGTCCCTCGATAACCCGACTTTCGCCGTTGTGGACGGCGCACTCGTCCGCAAAGCTGACAATACCCTGCTATCCTACTTCTGCGGGCGGCAGGATGCCGCCTACACCATCCCGCAGGGCATTCTCGCCATCGGGGACAACGCCTTTGCCTATGTCGATTCACTGCAATCCATCACGATTCCTGATTCCGTCACCAGCATCGGGCATTCAGCGTTTCTATTCTGCCGCGGGCTGACCGACGTCACCATCCCCGATTCCGTCACATCCATCGGCAATAGCGCGTTTTCCGACTGCTCTTCGCTGGCGACGGTCACGCTGCCCGCCTCGATTTCCGAAATCAGCGACCACTTGTTTTTCGCCTGCGACGTTCTTTCTTCTGTCAACATTCCTGATTCTGTGACGCGCATTGGAGAAAGTGCCTTTGCCTCCTGTGACCAGCTTCACACAATTGATATTCCCGACTCCGTCACCATCATCGACCACGGCGCTTTCCAGCTTTCCGGCATCACCTCGGTCAGTATTCCCAATTCCGTCACGACCATCGGCAATGGTGCTTTCTCGTATTGCGACACCTTGACCGATGTCACGCTTCCCGGTTCCCTCACCGAAATCGGATATATGACGTTCACGCACAGTCTTTCCTTAACTTCCATCACCATTCCCGCTTCGGTTACATTCATCGACAACGATGCGTTTAAGTATCACAACAGCCTGACCCTCACCGTGACGCCGGATTCCTACGCAGAAGAGTACGCAAAAGCCCGCAAGATTGACTATACCTACCCCGACTAATCCCCCCACATCAAAAGGAGGTCGCCCCCACACGGGTTGACCTCCCTATTTTTATACCCTTCCTTTACCGAATCTCGCTCCTTATCTCATCCAGGCACCGATTCAGCGCGTCCTCCCACCTCGGCAGGTGCGGTTCGGCGTCGCTCTGCAGCCGCACGCTCGACGGATGGTGAATGCCCACCGAGCCGCGGTAGCCGCTCACCGGCTGTACCCGGCAGCGGCTGCCCACCATCCCCAGCGTCGCCATCGCCAGCGTCGCAAGGTTGCATTCGCCCTCGTTGATGAGGTGATAAATGCCGAATTTCTCCGTCTGAATCAGGCTGACCATCGCGCGGGCAAGGTCAAGCGTGTACGTCGGGCAAGCCATCAGGTCGTCGGAAATCGTCAGCTTCTGATGATCCTGCGCTGACGCCAGAATGCCGCAGATTTCCCCCTTCGGCGCGGCGGAAAACAAGCAGCCCGTGCGGACGATGAAGGACCGCGTCATCAGCGCGCGCACAGCTTCTTCCGCCTGCACCTTCGACAATCCGTAAACGTTCGCGGCGCACGTCTTGTCTCTCGTTCCGTGGATAACGTCCGGCGCAGCGCCAAACACCTCCGACGAGGACATCAGCATCAGCTTCGCCCCGATCGCCAGCGCCGCGCGAACCATGTTCAGCGTGCCCATCGCGTTCACGTCGATGCACTTTGCGGGTTCCGTTTCCGCTTTGAGCAGGTCAGTATACGCCGCCAAGTGGATGATGGCATCCGGCTGCTCCGCCGTCACCCATTCGCGCACTGCCGCGCCGTCCGTCACATCGAAATCCGCCACATCCACGCCGCGCGCATTCACATGCTTCTCGCGCAGTGCACGCATCACGTCGCGCCCCAGCATTCCGTCCGCGCCCGTCACCAATACCTTCATCATGTCCACCCTTTCGCCATTTCCGTCCATCTTTTTGCCAGATATTCAAACTGATTATACCATTTTTTCTGCCTTTGCGCAACTGGTGAGGGGGATTTTTCATTGACACAAGGCGCCATTTCGTGTATAGTGAATAAAGAAAAGGAGGTCGATTTTATGACACGCAAACGTTTCTCTGCGTTTTTACTGGCATCCGCGCTTCTCCTCGTCTTTCTGACAAACGTCGTTTTTGCAGATGGCGGCAAGAAAAAGCAGACCATCCTCACCTCCGGGGATTATCAGTACGTCCTGCTTGAGGACGGTTCCGCAGAGCTTCTCTACTGCCTAAGCGACGACGCGGAAATCGTGATTCCGGACACGCTGGACGGTCATCGCGTCACAAGCATTGACACCATCTCTTTTTCCCTCTCCCTAACAGCCGTAACCCTTCCCAATTCTGTTGCCGACCTCGACCATAACCCCTTCGGCTGCTGTCCGCTGCTGCAAACCATTTCTGTCGCCCCGGAGCATCCGTCTTTTTATACATTGGACGGCGTTTTGTTCCGTAAAAAGGACGATGCGCTTGTTGCCTATCCGCGGGGAAAGGCAGCTTCCAGCTATACCGTTCCGCAAGGAACATCGGCTGTTGGCGAGCGCGCCTTTGACTGCTGCTCCTTTTTGACAAGCATTTCTCTGCCCGCTTCCGTTACAGAGATTGACGATTACGCTTTCAGCGATTGCTCCGCCCTCGTCGAGGTTTCCATTCCCTCCTCTGTTGACGAGATTGGTTCATGTGCTTTCAACTACTGCACTGCGCTGTCTTCCATCGTCATTCCCGATTCCGTCACAGAAATCGAGGAGGGAGCCTTCGCCGAGTGCCGCGCTCTGACTACGGTTGTGCTTCCAAACTCCCTTACAGAAATCAGCGACTATCTGTTCTCCTGCTGCACTTCTCTTTCCGACATTCTGATTCCTGATTCTGTGACAGAAATTGAAACAGGCGCATTTCAGCGCTGCACGGCGCTTGTTTCCATTGTCATTCCCGATTCCGTCACAGAAATCGAGGACATTGCTTTTTCCGAGTGCAGCGCCCTGCGTTCCGTCCTTCTCCCCGCTTCCGTAACGGAAATTGGCGTTGGCGCTTTCGACAAATGCCCCAACCTCACGCTGACCGTTTTCCGCAATTCCTACGCTGAACGGTACGCACAGCGAAACCATATTCCCTACACTTATGCCGACTAATTGAAAAAGAATCATCCCCTGAAAATGCAAGGAGGCCGTCTCTCATCAGGACGGTCTCCATTTTTGTATTGATAAGTAAAGCAGCAAGCAGGGTCATTTTGCTAAAAATGACGATTAGCTTGTTGGAAACACATTTCCCAAACCCTATGAATGCAGCACGGGCACTGCGGTTGTGAAGTCGTGAGAAATGCAGTCGGTGTCCAATCACATTGCCCCCGCGCGAAGATTGAGGCGACCGCCAGTGACGGTGCCGAAAATGCGAGTGATCATTTTGTCACGTCCTTTCTTGTTTTTTTGGCATAGAAAAGGCGGAACTTCGAAAAGAAGCCCCGCCAATTTTGAGTAATTAGAGAATATTAAGTTGCTTTTTTATTTCGGCGATACTCTTGCGAATGGTAAATAGCCGATCCGAATATACATCTTTAATCCATATTCGATCGTTGCGTGTGCAACATTTTGAAAGACTCTTCTCCATATCTTCAACAGTAAGTGCTTCAAATTGCGTTAGCTTATCAAGAACTTGTATTGAAGGATAGTAGCGAAGACATATAATGACTGTGTATTGTCCGTGTGAATCCCACCTGCTATATTCACGTTGCAGGATAGAAGCATCATCAGCACTGCGGCCAAGAGACATAGCAATTTGAGTTTTGACAAGCCCTGGATTTGCGAAATAACCCATGATAACCTTTTCCATTGATGGATCTCTCCAGCGAGCAAGCATTTTCATCGTCTGAGGAAAAAATGAAAAAAGGTATGGATCTTGTGCTAATGAAACTAACTGATCAAGCAACTTCTTAGATTTCAACTGAGCAAATGCAGAGTCAAACTCCATCATGATGGAATTGTCCACAAAAGGCACTGAATTACGGTACTCATTATACAAATTCCAGATGATTTGTTCGCAACCATTTACTCGCCCGCATTCATGCTTTTTGCTTCCGACCAAATGGAAAACCAAGGCGGAACGTATGAGATGCGAATGAAAGCAATTGATGTGCTTTGCAATAATCGAGCCAGCACCCTTGATGTATGAATCACACAAATCTGAGAACCCACGAATCTTTACATGACAGGTATTGTTAATTTCGCGAATTAACTCATTCATAATCAACTGATCATCGGATTCCATCAGGGGAGCAACATTATCCAAATGAGCCTCGTAATCCTTGATCTTGGAGAGAACAAAATGCTTGTCCATACTATCCTCCTGTTACAAAATTTTAATAAGCTCCCACCCAGCTTCTTTTAGCGGATTTGACAGTACAGTATTTGTTCGAGTAATGAGAATTTTCCGGTATTGGTTATCACTTGCAATTCTTGCAAAGTCTCGAAGTTGCCGGGTATTGCTCAGCCGCTTAACATTTTTGACCTCTACAATAAACTTAAGCTGGGTATTGGTGTAGTCTGGAATTCGAGAACGTCCATTTGATAGAGATCATTTACTAGGAAAAATATCGCACAGCAATGTTTCAAGATCGAATCGCACTTTTTTAACCATGCATCTGGCGTGAATTTCTGTAAGGGACTTCTTTATGATTTCCTTACAGATTGACAGTTTTTCTTCTTTTGATGCTTTTGCGGTTTCTGTCTTAGTCTCCGGTTTCACATCGTTCTGTCTGGAAACGGATTTCGGTGCAGATTTCTGTGTTTCTTTTACGGTATCTTCTTTAAAAGCATTAATTTTAACAGAATCAACGATTTTTTCGATTTCTTTTTCTTCAGAATTATCATCTACTTTACGAGCTTTGATAATTGCCGGTTTACTTCCGATTCCAAAGAATCCGGAACTTCCTTCGCTGACTACCTGAATATCAAGCTGATCACTGGATACACCCAGTTCAATACATGCCTTTGTAATTGCCTCGTTCTTTGTTTTGGCTGAAAACTGCATATATTCATCCATAGTAAAAACCCGACCTTCCTTTCCTTATTTCTTCTTATTACGTTCTTCGAAATCTCTTACAAGATTTGCCTTGGCTGTGATACTTCCGGCTTTTGCATGAGATGCATTCTTGTAAGCTTCTTCTACTTTTTTAACTGTTTTAGACAAATCAATGATATAAATACCATTGCGTTCAGTGAAGATGAATTTCGCCATTTTAGGGTTCCATCTTCTTGTCTGATGACCAAAGTGTACACCAGCCTCTAATAA
>ENA-ORTF01004214-ORTF01004214.1-human-gut-metagenome-genome-assembly--contig:-NODE-4214-length-11266-cov-2.923200_pt1 | contig 11266 bp, 10 predicted proteins | sample MGYA00241908_ERZ509180 | MGnify/ENA primary metagenome ERZ509180 (study PRJEB26280, sample SAMEA2338814) | human gut metagenome | biome: human gut; feature: human-associated habitat; material: faeces... | reverse complement strand
AAACATTTCCTGACAGGAAACAGACAAACAAATATCGGTAACTAACACAAGTAATAGTGAAAATTGTTTTTATATTGTTTAATATAATTATAGAGAAGGTAAGGTCAATCATAGAAAAAGTTTTGCAGAAACGAAGGGAGGAAGCTTTATGATGTGGAAAAAAGTTATTAGCATGCTGCTGGTCGCAGCTATGCTGGCGATGCCTATAGGCTGTGGAAAGGACGGAAACAAGGATAAAGACACAACTTCAGGAGTAGAAACGACAGATATCGGAGACGATTCTGCCGAAACGGATGCTCCGTCAAAAACACCGGTACCAAAGGAGGACAAAGAAACCAAAGAATCAGATAAAGACACGGATACCGAGAACGAAACAGATTTCTCGGACGATGATTATGAACCGGCACAGGTTACGAAAAAAGAATATGAAAGTATGTCTGCTCAGGATCTGATAGATCGTATCAAAGACGTGAAAAATATCACAGAAGACGAAGCACTGGCACTCTATTCTACATATGCTTATACAAACTATACAGAAGACTTTTATGGCAGAGAAGAAAATATTACCGATGAGATAGCGGATAAACTTCCCAATATAATGTTTGCCCATGAAGTAAGATGTGCAAACCCTGATATAGCCGGAGTGTATGTGCGTCACAGAGAATTAAAAACCGAGCAGTTCGTACCTCTTGTAAATGGCAGGGCGGTAGTGCAGATATTTACGGAAAATGCACGCATTTTTTTGGCAGATGCACTTGACAACAGATATGCCATGTCGATAGATTACACTCTAAATAAACTGCTTCATCTTGACCATATAGCAGAAAAATGTTATGAAAAAAATAAGACGAATGTACTTTTGTTACTTTATATGTATGATAAGATTGAACATTTCAGACAGGTGAATGCTGATACAGTAGATGTATTAAAGAGAGTTTATGAACTTGATATAGTAAGTGAATTTCAGAAAAGAAAAATATTTTCAGCATTGCTCAGATATTATTTTGATAATTTTGAGGGAGACCTTCTCGATGAAGCACTTGAAAGTATTGACTGGGAGAATGTAAATCCGGGAGACAGACAGCAGTATATAGAATATTGTGCGGTAAGGCATTGTTACAAAAAGGCAATGGACGGTATAATGAGTTTCGGATACGAAGACATAGACGCAAAACGCCTTTTGCAAATATCATCAGACTTCTTTGCACAGCAGAAAAATGAAGATTCATTCATGATAAAGCTCGCATGGCATATATTTAAGTCTGGCAAATTTGATGAGAATGTACTTCGGTATATATGTATGTTCTACAATGGAAGTCTTGCGGATATGGTGGGGATATGGAAAGCTGCCGTAGGGTTTAATATCGATGCAAAAAATCTTGAAGAAAGAATAATCGCACAGATGGTGTTTACTGAGGAGATAATCCCGGAAAGTTACAGCGTATTTTACAGCTTTTATGAGCATGACTCCAATAGAAAACTCACATCGGCATTTATGAAAATGCTTGCTTACAGATACCTTGTTAAAAACTTTGAACTGCCTGAAAAGCTTTTTGATTGTTTCTATCAGGAAGTGAGAAAACATGAAAATCTGCCATGTCTGATAGCTGTTTTAAAATATTTCAGCGAATGTAAAGAGCTTACAACGGACAAGATAAATTTTGCCGATTACAATTTAAACAAATTATATTCGCAGGGGAAAATTTTTCCGTTTTTTAAAGATTACTATGGAAAGTTTCCGTTACCTATACATATTCTTGATGAACATTATGTAGAATACATAGCAGATCCTAAGTACGAAGTAAAGATACATTATCTTATCACATCGGTAAAACAGGATGAGGGTGAGTATATAACGGAAGAGATGCCTGATATATTTGAGGGTATAAGGGTAAAAGATTTTGTAATGTTTCAGGATGAGATACTTAAATATTATATAACTGAAATGCGTCCGGAAGGAGAAGTTGAAACCTTAAGAAGCAGTGTTCACTTTGATGAGACAATGGACAATGAGAGAGCGGGCAGCAGATTTCACAATATAAATATGATGCTTATCGCAAAAGAGATGAATGATGATGAGACTCTTATCGAGATGATGACAGATTATGCGACAGAGAGAGAAAATGTAAAAAAAATGTTTAAGCTGTTATAAGTTTATATGTGGATGTATGGTCTGATAAAAACATATGAAATTTATGTGTTGCACAGATTTTATATTAGCAAGCAGCGAAGCAAATTGCGAATATCCGATTTGTTTCGTATGGCGACGAAAGGGGAAAGTTTAGATGGAAGCAGGAAGAAGTCTTTTAGTGGGTATTGATTTATGTGACGATATGGCACAGATTTCATATTACGACAAAAAAATATATGAGCCTGTTCCGGTGGGCATACCTGTTGGTGATAAATATATATATGAAATTCCTTCGGCACTTCTTGTAAATCCAAATACAAATGAGTGGCTGTGGAAAACAAAAGAAAATATGCAATTAGGCGGATATACGCTTATATCCAACCTGTTAAGCAAGATAAAGAAAAGTGAAAAGTTCCAGGAGGGAAGTTACATTTTTAAGACGAAAGATGTTGTCAAAAAATTCATGGTGAAACTTTTAAGTCTGCTAAATGAACATTTTCCGAATGAAACAATATTAAAACTTGTCATTACTATTCCGGAGAGAGAAAATGTTATCGTAGATTTATTGAAAAACATTCTTGCGGAACTGGGAATAAGAAATGACAGACTTGTTATTCTTGGACATAAGCAGAGTTATATGTATTATGCAGTCAGTCAGCCAAAGGAACTTTGGGCGAATAGTGTAGGATTGTTTGAATTTGATGAGATGGGATTAAGATACACAAATCTTACTGTAGATAAGAGAACAATACCATATATTGTCGGTGCAGATGTGTATGACCTGTCAGACATTATGCCATATTCAGTGTTGCAGGAAAAAGGCGATGTTAAATATATGTTTTTGAATACGGCAAATACAATGCTGCATAAAAAAATGGTTACAACGATTTATGTGACAGGAAAAGGGTTTGATCAGAGGTGGGCAACTGATGCGTTAAAAGAACTGTGCAACGGCAGGAGAGTGTTTAGAGGACAGAATCTTTTTAATAAAGGAGCAGCGTATGCGGCAAGGATGCTCACTGACAGGGAAAAGACAAAAGAATTTATTTTTCTCGATGACGATATGCTCACAAGTGATATATCTATCCGGACATATCACAATGCAAAGATGCACGATGTTGTGCTTGCAAAGGCTGGAACATTGTGGAGCGATATAGATGAATCTATAGATATAATACCTGATAATGAAGATGAAATTCAGATTACCGACAAAAATGTACTGACAAGAGAAACGAGAGCTCATATACTTTCGCTCAGCGGTTTTGCTGTCAGGGATAATAAGACGACCAGATTTACTGTAAGAATCAGATTTGCCGACCAATATACCTGTATTGTCACATTAAAGGACAACGGATTTGGAGAATTTTATCCTTCGACAAACAGGATATGGGAGCGTTACATTAAAATAAATGGAGCAGATTCAAAGAATTAAGCTGGAGGAAAATGATGGGAAAATTAATAGAATGTTGCGGAAAAATAGCAGATAAACCATATCATTTCAGGCTCACTGATACAAATGTATATTCGATAGAGGAAGTCTGCTACTATATTTACAACAATATATATATAATACGCGAGCAGATATTTGACAAAGACTTTTCAATGTGGCTTAGAAATGAACTTGGAATGACAGTAGTTGCAGACAAGATAGACAGCATGAGATTTGACAAGAGAAAATTAAAAGACATTGTTGTAACGATTTGCTGCAGTTGTGATTACTATGATGAGGAGCAGATAAATGAACTTATCGGTGTGATGGATTCTATAGAAAATCTTTCAGAATGGCAGAAATCAAAGATAAAAGCAGATAATTATTCAAGATTTGGTCTTTATGAAAAGGCTGTTGAAGAGTATGCGGCAATATTGGAAAAAGATGATATGCTCGGTGCCAATGATGAGGATTATGGAAAAATATATCACAATATGGGAACAGCTTTTTGCGGACTAGGTGCATTTATAAAAGCATCTGACAGTTTTGAGCACGCATATGAAAAAAATAAGAGTACAGAGTCTTTATATTCCTATTTTTATACGCTTAAACTTACCGGAGACAAAAAGCTGTTTGATAAGGCGGTAAAAAAACTGGATGTGGAAGTTCCGGTTTTAAATAAAATAATGGAACAATTTGCAGAAGCAAATGATGAGACGAGAAATTCAAAGAATGTCCGTCGTATCATGAAATTAAAAGAAATAATGAAAGCGGGATACCTTGAAGAATATTATCATAAGGTAGATGGCTATATAAAACAGTGGAAAGAAGAATATAGAAATGAGATAGGTGTGGACGGCAGCAGATAGCAGGTGCTATAACTATCGTATATTAATGACCGGATAGTAATATTCGGAGTTAGTTAGAAAGGGCAAAAGATATATATGTTTTTTTCAGGCAGGAGAAAAAAGAAAAAAGACTATGATAATATAGAAGATGTAGTGAAAAAAGGGACAGATGAAGAAAATTTAAAAGGCGAAATATCCGGAAATAGTGAATCTTATGAAAAAAAAGATGACGGTATCAGAAAACAGATGGAACAGGAAATGCTCACGCAGGATAAGCCTGTAACAACCGGAAAAACAGATGCAATAAGGTTTGTGAGAAATAACTGTGAAGCCATAGCCGAAAATGAAAGACAGATAGCTGAAGCAAAAAAAGAATATGAAAAAGTAACATCATATCTGACGGATATTCAGCGTATCGACATGGCAATGGAAGATGAGTATCGTGAAATAAAAGATATATGTAAAAGTATTCTCACACTTACGCAGGAGAGAAGTAAATACAAAAACAGAAATCTTACGATAAGCGATGCACAGATGCGTAAATTTGAGCCGTTTGAAGATGAGCTTGTCGATGAGATAAAGAAAATGTATAATGCACAGGCATATCAGGATGCGATAGAGGGAGATATAAAAAATCTGAAAAAAGAAAAAGACTCGCTTTATTCGCAGAGAAAGGAAATCATAGCAAAGCAAAATGCACTTAAAGGTATGACAAAGGTACTTGCGGTACTTATAATCTCACTTATAGTTCTTCTTATAGTGATATATTATGCCACAAAAACTGATATGACACTGCCTTATCTTGGTGTTGTTGCACTTGCCGGAGTTTCAGCGGCGATGCTCGTATTTGAGTCATCAAAAAACAGGCGTGACATAATACTTGTTGAAAGAAAGATAAACAAGGCTATAACGCTTTTAAACAAGGTGAAAATAAAATATATCAATAACATCAATGTGCTCGACTACAATTGCAATAAGTTCGGTGTGAAAAATGCAAAGGATTTCGAGGAAAAGTGGAATGAATATTGCAAAATGCGTGAGTATGAGAAAAAATTCCGTGAAAATACGGAAATGCTCAATGCAAACAATGAAAATCTCGTTATCATGTTAAAAGAACTTGGGGTTAAAGATGCTGATATATGGATAAGCAGATGTGAGGCGATAGTTGACAGCAGGGAAATGGTAGAGATACGCCATGAACTTAATCAAAGGAGGCAGATGCTCAGGGAACGCATAGAAAATAATGAGAAGCTCAAAGAGGGGATAATAAGCCAGCTTGATGCAATGATAAATGCACATCCGGAAATAAAGGGAGAGCTACTCGGAATAATAAAAGAGTACAGTAATGTGTAACTGCTGTAACAGTTCAGGCATAAAAAGGTAATTGGCAATACAATGAGCTTGTTCATTGTATTGTTAAGTACCTTTTTATGGTAGAATAGCCTTTCATTTCTGAAATGAAATAAACAAAAGCTGCAAAGCAGCGACTGACAGCTTGCTGGCAGGTTTATGAATTGAGGAAATAAAAGGCTGAACTGTTACTTTCCATACTTAAATTCACCTTTGCCATTGTATTTGAATATAAAATTCTTCAAAATATCAGCATTTGTGCTCCAGTCAGTTTCACTTGAATTTGTTGAAAGAAGATATGCTCCGTCAGAGCTTGTCTTGAAATATCCCTCCATAGGTATCTGAAGCTGTTTTACATCAGCCGTACCAAGAAATACCGTATCTTTCATTAGAGACATTATCTTGTCATTGTCAAGATCCGTCTCAATATTAGAGAGAACCTTATTTCCAACTTCAAGCCATTTTGAAAGCGGCTGTTTCTTCATCTTTGCAAACACGGCACTGATAACTGTTCTCTGTCTCCATGTACGACCGTAATCATCGGTAAGTCCGTTTGCCGTAACGACAGACTTTCCTATTACATCATATCCTTTTCGTATGCGGCAATATCCGAGTGCCTGATAACCGTTCAACTTCTGCCTTCCGACTTTTAAACCTTTACGATATTTTTTCTTTCTGATAAAGTTTGTCTTGCTCAGATAATCTACTTCCGTCTGCGTAAGCTCTACTTCAACTCCGCCTATCGTATTTATTGCCTGCGTAAACGCATCAAAGCCTACCATGACATATCCGTCAAGCTTTATGTTAAAGTTCTCTGCAATAGCCTTATATATGCCCTTTATGCCACCATCATTGAAACACTCATTTAACTTTCTGTATTTTTCTGATGATGACGAATAAATTTTCATGTCCCTGAGAAGTGATGTAAGTTTTAATGATTTATGTTTTTTATCGAGAGTTCCTATCATCATAACATCCGGAAGCCCCTCCTCAACAAAACCATTCCACTCTTTTCGGTGGTCATTACCTATAAAAAGAAGATTTATAATATCATTATCAGAATCGACATGAATACCACTTAAATCAACTGTAGCTAATGCCGAGTTATAATTTCTCTTTACATGATTTAATGACTGGTTGAACATAACCTGTGCCCTTGCCGCAAAATAGCCTGCCGCAATACTTATTATAAGACAGATGCTTAACAGAACATTCTTTAATACTTTCTTCTTTCTTTTTTTTCTGCTTCTCTTTTTAAAACTGTTTCTGTCGCTGTTTCTACGATTTTCTTCCATATACACTCCCATTTACTCACAGATATTTATATTATGATGTTGAAGCTAAACAATATTTCTAAGACCGATGGATTACTATCTGTTTTTAACTTTTGCACCATATCATCTGATTTTATTTGTTATTTTTTACCTTTGAATATTATATAGGAGTCTTTCTCATATTGCAATAAATTTACGCAATTCTTAAGGATATTGTAAAAAAACATTGAATCTTCTATTTTACTCTGCAGAAACTCACTGTAATGTAACATTGAATTACAAGCTTTTATATATTCAGCAAAAAGAAGTCTGCCATTTATAACTGTCTCAGTTTTTTTATTGCTTCGGCTATCCCGCCAACTTCATCGTAAAGTCCCTTTTTTACGGCTTCTTTTCCAACAAGTATCGTACCGAGATCCCTTGACAATATCCCCGGTGTCACCATCATCTTTTCTATCTCTTTTTTCTCAATTACGCTGTGTTTTGCGATAAAGTTCGTTATCCGCTCCTGTATGAGCTGAAAATACTCATATGTCTGAGGAGCACCTAGCACCGTGCCGCTCATTCTCACCGGATGTATGACAACCGTTGCGGAAGGAGCTATGATAGTGTGGTCTGCGGCGACTGAAAGCGGTACCCCTATTGAATGGCTGTCACCTATTATCAGTGAAACAGTCGGTTTTGTAAGTGATGCTATCATCTCCGCCAGTGCAAGTCCACACGAGACATCACCGCCGACCGTATTTATCAGAAAAAGTATCCCGTCTATATCCTCATCGCCCTCGATTGATACGAGCATAGGCAGCAGATGTTCATACTTAGTTGTTTTTACCTTCTCAGATGCACTGTTATGTCCTTCTATCTCCCCGATTATCGAGATTACCAAAAAATGTTTTCCGCTTTTTTCATCGTCAAGTTCAATCGTTCCATATTCTCTTATATTATCCATATTACTCCCCCATTTCTGTGCTGTTTTTATTCATATCAACAATGTTTTACCAAAAGGTATTTCGTTCTAAATTTTCCAAGTATCGTCAACTGTTTCTGCCTCTTGCACAATAAAAGTATGTGCAGTTTTTTCAAAAAAATCCGCTACAAAACGCAACAAATCCATAAACAACAAAAAATCCCCCTTAAACATTGCGCACATAAATCCCGTAATATATAATGTATGATGTTAGGGTCAAAATACCTTTTGACCCCAACCTCATAATATATAAAGGATATGAAAGGTATAGTAAAACATATGGATGTATTAAATTTTCAATTAGCAAGCCCCTTGCAATTCAACTGGGCAGGCAAGTTTATTGCACCTGACGAAAACTGGACACACATTACAAGGGCACTTACGGATTATGAATTTATCGTTATGACTGACGGCGAACTTTATATAGCAGACGACAAAAGACAATATGTAGTAAAAAATGGAGAATATCTTATTATGCCGCCGACACTTAAACAGTACGGATATAAGCCGTCTAAATGTACCTTTTACTGGACGCATTTTACTTATCCTAATGAACTTATATCCCCCCGTTGTTCAATGAGTGAAAATGATATTCTAAATAATATACATAAAAATCAAAATATGATTCTTCCCGTGCAAAACACGATTCCGCGTATTGACAGAATCATAGTCTTATTAAAACAGCTTCAGGACAGCGACAGAAAATACGGAAGTAAAATGTTAAACTCACTCAATATAACTGCGGCACTGATGGAACTTCACAGCCAGCTCTACCTCTCTAACGGAAGAGTTTCCCTAAAAGGCGACCATGTGCAATTATACACCGATATTGTCGATTATATCTCATGGCGGATAAGAGAAAATTTCAAAGTCAGTGAGATAGCAGAATATTTCGGCTACAATGAAAAATATATAACGACATTTTTTAAAAAAGCATCGGGTGTTTCACTGAAAACTTACATCTTAAATCAAAAAATGGACATGGCAAAGGCTTTGCTCAGCGACACAAATAAACCTATCTCACAGATTGGATATGAAATAGGTTTCTCTGATAATCACAATTTTTCAAGTGCTTTCAAAAAAATAACCGGACAAAGCCCGTCCGATTACCGCAATACTTACGCACAAAGAAAATTATTCCATGAATAAAACATATTCATGGAATAATTTTTTCACACCTCTTCTGCCATACTTTTTTATATCTCTCATATGCTTCTCATTCCGCCCTCTGAAACCTCCGTTCCAGACAATATGCTGACAGGCGGATTTTATAGATTATTTTTAGATTTGGCTTATGTATATTCAAAATTCATTGGCACATAGTCTGACTACCGTTGTCAGGTTTGCGAACGAATAACAAATCCAATCCTCTTTATCAGAAGCCCCCCTACTATGCCGACGATTATCCCTGCAACAGTTCCGGATATTATAAGTGCAGGTAGATAATATATTAGCAATTTTGTCTTAAGAACGAGCATAGCTACTATTATCTGACCCGTATTATGACTCACACCACCTGCCACGCTCACTCCGTTCACGGAAAAAATATCTGCTTTCTTTAAAATAAACATTACAAAAAAGCTCAGCATACCGCCCGCAAAGCTATACATAAGACTTGCAAGACTTCCGAATGTAAATCCGACAAGTATTATCCTGACGATTGCTATGCCAAAAGCCGTAAACGGACCATACACATACATGGCAAAAATAACGACTATATTTGAAAATCCTGCTTTTATTCCCGGAATACCGATGTTTATAGGTATCATTGATTCTATATAGCTTAGCACAAATGCAAGTGCTATCATAAGCCCTATGCCTGAAATCTTCTTTGTACCAAGTCTTTTATGGCGGTTTTCTTTTTGCCTCATATCAATCCTCACTTCTACACTGCCACATCTGTACTGTCATTCTCAAAAACATAGTTTGCACACATATACTCAGGTATATAGAACAACAGGCAATTATCATCATTTGTATGATAAAATACTATTCTCATCTTATCACATTTGTATGACATAAATTCGTCACTTACTTTTACCGGAGCACCATATTCGTTTATCAATTCCTCTAAAACACTTCCCACTTTATCTCTCCTTAACAGAAAGACTCCAAGATTGACAAAACCCTTAAAAAAGTAATAATAAATCTTGTCCACACATTCATCAGAGGAAGATTGGGCAAAAATAAGGCTTTCGGTCTTGTTTTCATATGCAATTATGAGTGGTTTTTCCACAAGAAATCTTCCGTTGTTAAATGTCTCTCCCCAATCATACCCCATAAACGAATCTTTATTACATAATTCTACTTTATCATTGTTTTTACTTGAAACTGCATAAGACTCGTCCATCTCTTCTTTATATTTTCCATAAAAATCAACAGCAATGCTCACAGCCTTGTCCATAAGGCTGTCAGAACCGTGTTTTTGAGTCGCCTGAACCGGCGGAATCCATGTGTCAGGTGCCATATGTTCGATAAACACATCTGCAATATGTTCATCAAACTCTGTTCCCCTGCCATTGTATATGATGTCCATTGCCTTATCTGTTTTCCAGGCTTCTTTATATTGTCTTTTACTTGTAAGAGCATCATAAACATCTGCTATTTTAATAATCTTGGCGAGCAGATTTATCTCATCACCTTTTACTCCGTCAGGATAACCATAGCCGTCAATCCTCTCATGATGATGTCTTACACCCGCTACTATATTGTCACTCATACCAACTTCCTGAAGCATCTCAGCTCCACGCACGGTATGATTTTTCATCTGTTCAAAATCACTTCTTGTAAAAACACTTGGCTTATTAAGCACATAATCCGATACACCTATTTTGCCTATATCGTGCATGAGTGAAGCAAACTCAAGATCAAACATCTGTCTCTTGTCAAGTCCAAGCCATGTTCCAAGATCCCTTGACAACTCGGCAACCCTCTGTGAATGACCTGCTGTAACAGGGTCTTTTGCATCTATAACGGAAATCATCAAAGACAACATCGACTATGACATTCTCATTCAAGACCCCAAAATGGATAAAGACCGTTTGGACGAGATTGTAGAAATCATGCTGGAAACCGTCTGCACAGCCCGAAAGACAATCCGTATCGCCGGGGACGACTACCCCGCCGAACTTGTCAAATCAAAGTTTATGAAGCTGAACAGCAGCCACGTTGAGTTTGTTTTGGACTGCATGAGGGAGAACACAACCAAAATCCGCAACATCAAGCAGTATCTAAAAGCGGTGCTGTTCAACGCGCCGAGTACCATTG
>ENA-ORTF01004204-ORTF01004204.1-human-gut-metagenome-genome-assembly--contig:-NODE-4204-length-11288-cov-3.550788_pt1 | contig 11288 bp, 7 predicted proteins | sample MGYA00241908_ERZ509180 | MGnify/ENA primary metagenome ERZ509180 (study PRJEB26280, sample SAMEA2338814) | human gut metagenome | biome: human gut; feature: human-associated habitat; material: faeces... | reverse complement strand
GACGCTGCCGGAACGTGCGTCCCGGGTGCGCTGTGCGTTCAGCTGCTGGCGCAGCGCGTAGCGGGCCTCGGCATCCATGGCGTCAAAATAGCCGTTGGCCGTGACGCGGCTCATGTCGAAGTCATTTCATAATTCTGGAGAAAATTTAAGGTTTCGGTTAGTCTCAAAAAATGAGCAAAGCCGAAATGCTAACTGATGATCAATGGTCTGTCCTGGAACCTCTTTTTCAGAAAGAGCGCACAGGCGCAGGACGTCCACAAATTCATTCTGACAGAGAAGTTTTAAATGGCGTCCTCTGGGTCTTGCGTACAGGCGCGGCATGGGCGGACTTACCGGACAGGTTTCCATCTTCCGCAACTTGCTATCGGAGATTCAGCAAATGGGTAAAAGATGGAAGGCTTCGAAAAATTCTGGAGTCTCTGGCCCGGCATCTTGAAGATAATGGCCTGATAAATCTGGAAGAATGCTTCATTGACGGCACATTCGTTGTCGCAAAAAAAGGGGCCCAAAAGTGGGAAAGACCAAGCGGGGCAAAGGTACGAAGCTCATGGTTATTGCTGACGCTTCTGGTTTACCTATCGCCGTGTACACGGATTCTGCTAACCCTCATGAAGTCAGACTTGTCCAGGCTACAATCAATGAAATTGTCACGTTGGGACGCCCCCGAAGAATTATTGGGGATCGTGCCTATGACAGCGATCCGCTTGATGAAGCCCTTGCTTCTCAGGGAATTGAACTCATCGCGCCGCACCGCAAGAATCGTAAAAAGCCGGCGACGCAAGACGGACGGCTCTTGCGCCGTTACAAAAGAAGATGGAAAATTGAACGCCTTTTTGCGTGGCTTAACAAATTTAAAAAGGCAATAACTCGTTGGGAAAGGTGCGTTGAACGTTTTACGGCTCTTGTCCACCTTGCTTTTTCTATGATTTTGTTGAGAAGAGTTATAAAAATTGCCCATTAATTATGAAATGAGTTCTAATGACGTACCGGCTTTTTTCGTGCCTGAAAAAATAGCCTCCCCGACAAAGATGTAGACCATTGTGTATACCGGCGTGCCGAAAAAGCCGTTTCCAAGGGGACGCGCAAACAGGTTGCCCAGCCTTGCCTGTAGCGGTTTCTTTGCGCTCGGCAAACGTGTTGGCTGGGGTAGGTGTGCGAAGCCGATAAAAAGGCCGGGGATCGTCTCCCCGGCCTTTGGCCATTCATGCGTCTTTGCGGACACTATCAGCACATTTTCCAAGTATCCCCTGGTGCCACCTTTGAAAAGAAGGAAGGACGTAAAAGAGGATCTTCCTGCCCCGCGACTGCACTCCATGGGCAACCGGTCTGCGGATACCCCCGGCAATTGCCCGCAGTACATGGCCTGCCAAACAGGCGGATACGAAATCCCGACCGCGGCGTTACAGCCCGCACTCCTTCATCCGGCGCCACAAGGTCGTTCGTGAGATGCCCAGAGCCTCGGCAGCCTGGGTCTTGTTGTATCTGTATTTTTGCAGCACGGCTTCCAGGCGGGCGCACGACGCCGTCTCTCCCCTGCCGGCGGAAGGCGTTTCCGGTTCTTCCTCATCCAGGATATCCGCATCGAAGAGGATGTCCGAGGCCTGGATCACAGGCTGCCGGGCCAGAGCGATGGCCCTGTCCACCACGTGGAGCAGCTCCCGGACATTGCCGGGCCAGTCATGCTGTTCCAGCTTTTTGATGGCCTCGTCCGAGATCGAGAGCTTTTTGTAGCCTTCCCCGCGCAGCCTGCGCAGATAGGCAAGGACGATGGGACCGATATCTTCCCTGCGGGCTTCGAGCGACGGGATCTTGAGCAGCAGGGTATTGATCCTGTAGAACAGGTCCTGCCGGAACTGCCCCTGCCTGGCCATGGCAAAAAGGTTCCTGTTCGTCGCACAGATGATGCGCACGTTCACCTGCACGAAACGGGTGCTCCCCAGACGGGTCACGACCTTGTCCTGCAGGACCCGCAACAGGCGGGCCTGCAGGCGCAAGGGCATCTCCCCTATCTCGTCAAGGAACAGGGTCCCCCCATGCGCCAGCTCCACCAGCCCCGTCTTGCCCCCGCGTCTGGCCCCGGTAAAAGCGCCTTCTTCATAGCCAAAAAGTTCGCTTTCCAGCAGGCTTTCGGGCACGGCCGCACAGTTGACGGAAACAAAGGCCGCCTCCTGCCGCCGGCTGTGCGCATGGATGGCCTGGGCGAACATCTCCTTGCCTGTGCCCGTGTCTCCGATCAGCAGCACGGGCCCGTCGCTGTCCGCAAAACGCTGCCCTATGAACTTCGCCTGACTGATGGCGGCACTGTCGCCGATAATGTCGTTGAACATAAAGTAACGGCGCTTCCCTTTCTGGTAGATGTTTTGCCGCACCTGCCGTTCATTCTTCTGGATATCGACGGTATTGTTCAGGCTTAGGACATAGCCGTCAAAATTCCCCTTGAGCTTGATATCGACGATGGTGAAGAGGAACTCACGCTTTATCATGTCTTTCAGGATAAAGGAGTCCGATGCACCTTTCCTTTCTCCCATGATGCGCGAGAAATCCGTCCTGGGGAATATCCTGCCCAGATCCATGCCGATGATCTGCTCCGATATGACGCCAAAGACCCCTTGGGCTTTGTCATTCGCGTAGCGTATCGTATAGTTTTTATCTACGACTATGATGATATTTGGATTGATATTCAAAACAGTATTTATGAAATCTCGTCTCTGTATATTCAGAGCATCCATTTCTATGATGTGTTTTGCCTCCAAAAACACCTTGTAGACAGCTTCCTGATTTTCAGAAAGCAGGGGAATGGCGTGGAAGCCTTCCTCCCTTGCCTTGCTTATCAGGCCAAATCCCCCCACAAGCAGAGATATGTTTTCCTCCCGGACCCTCTTCAGGGCCGCTTCGATATTGTTCCTGTCCTCGACCTCCAGCCTGTAGCCCCGCAGACCGAGCAGCTGTGCTATCCGCATGAATTTGAGCCCCTGGCCGGGAAAGCAGAGATGGCCCACACGCATGTTGCTGTTCTGAAAAGGCAGGAGGGTCTCGAAAAAATTCTCGGCCGAGTATTCGATGGAAAGGATGGGGATGGAGGTGGAATTCCTGAGGATGTGGAGCGCATGGCCGCGTGTGGCCAGCAGCTTGATCTTTTCCGTATTGAGGATGTGCAGGGCGACCTCGACGTCATTGTCGAACTTCGATACCGCGATGCAGGTCCGCATGTTGAGCTGATGGGCCGTCTCCTCGGCATACTTGGCCAGCGTCTTGAACGGAGTGACGACACAAAAATCCGCAGGCTGTTCACCTACATGGATGATGGACTCACAAAATCCGGGGTGCATGGAGACTCCTTTTGTGAAAGGACGGCGGATCCCGCCTGCCCATCCGGCAGGATGGACATTGCGTTTCAAATGTTTCAAAAATAATATAAAATAATTTCAATAGATTGTCTAAGATTATCTGCAACATTATGTTTATTTTGTTATTTCTGTTTTAATAACATACTGATTTTAATAATCTTTTTAAAATGGCACGCTTATTGATGTTAGTGAAAAAAAGAGCGTTCTACCGAAAGAAAAAATAAAACCAATCTTGTCGGTATATTATAATGGAGGTCATCATGGTCCAAGGTAACTGGTGGAAGTGGGCTCTCAGCCTGGGCTTGCCCCTGATCGTATTCTTTACCGTCCCGGAAATGGAGATCGCCAGCCCGAAGACGCCGCTTTTCCTGGCGATCACCCTGTGGGCCGTCATCGCCTGGGCCGTGGAGATCCTGCCCTCCGCGATCGTCGCGGCCATCCTCACGTTCCTGTATGCGCTTTTTGTCACCAAGCCTGCCGTCGCCTTCTCCAGCTGGTGCACCTTCCTGCCGTGGATGTGCTTCTCCGCCCTCATCATCGCCCAGGTGCTCAACCGTACGGGCCTCGGCAAGCGCATCGCCCTGCACAGCATGATCCTGATGGGCTCCTCCTTCACCAAGACCATGATAGGTCTCATGGGGGCCGGCATCATCCTGACCCTGCTCGTCCCCTCCGGCCTGGCCCGCACGGTCATCTTCGTCGCCATCGCCCAGGGCCTGATCCAGGCCCTCAACGTGGACACCCGCTCCCGCATGTCCTCGGCCCTGATCATGGGCGGCTATCTGGCGGCCATCGCCCCCGGCCTGTTCTGCATCACCGGTACGGAGATGAACCTTCTTGCCCTTCAGGTCGTCACCAACACCACCGGTGTTCCCGTGGAGTATGTCGACTTCATCATCCAGATGGCGCCCTTCTCCATCTTCTACATGGCCTGTTCCATCATGATGGTCTTCATCATCCGCGGCAAGGAGCGGCTCCAGAACGAAGAATCCCTCAAGACCGTCCTTGAGGAACGCCTGAAGGAGATGGGGCCCGTCTCCGCTGATGAAATCAAGATCTTCCTGGTGCTGTCCATCGGCTTCATCGCCTTCGTGACCGAACAGTGGCACCATCTCCCCGGCGCGTTCGTCTTTGCCCTGGTGGGCATGGCCTGCTTCATGCCCGGCATGAACCTGGCTACCGAGCAGGATCTGCGCAAGGTCAACCTTTCGTTCCTCATCTTCCTGGCGGCCTGCATGTCCATCGGTGCCGTGGCGCAGGACCTGAACATCCCCAAGTGGATCTCGGCCCACATGTCTTCCCTGTTCGAAGGACGCGGCGCGGTCATGGCCATCAGCTTCTCCTATGTGCTGGGCGTGATCGTGAACTTCCTGATGACCCCCATGGCGGCCGTCGGGGCCCTGGGCAGCCCGCTGGCCCAGCTGGCCGTCAGCCTGGGCATGGACCCCTATACCCTCGTCTACGCCCTGCTGTACGGTCTGGGCCAGCTGCTCTTCCCCTATGAGATCGGCTACCTGCTGTACACCTTCATGAGCGGCGCCGTCACCCTGCGCCACATCATGGGCGCTTTCGCCATCCGAATGGTGGCCTTCGCGTTCTTCATCCCCCTGATACTCGTGCCCTACTGGAAGATGGTCGGTTTCCTCAAGTAAAGAGAAATGGCCATGAACATCATCGATTGCAGATACAGACCCAATACGCCCGAATGGATGGCGACCTTTACCCGCAACCCGGTCTACGCGGAGTATGTCGAACTCACGCACTTCGACCGGAAGCCCACCCAGTCCCTTGCGGCCTGTGCGGCCCAGCTGGCCTCGCTTGGCATCAGCAAGGCCCTTGTCTCGGGCAGGGATATCGAAAGCACCTATGCCAGCCCTTCCTCCAATGGGCTTGTGGATGCCTGCGTAGCGGCCTTCCCCGACCTTTTCATCGGCATCTACGGCTATGATCCGCACAAGGGGATGCGGGCCTACAAGGCCATGCGGCAAGCTTTTGCCGAAGGGCGCAGCCTGGGGGCATCCATCGAACCGGCCATGGCCCATTGCGCTCTGGACGATGCCCGCTACTATCCGCTGTACGCCCCGTGCTGCGACCATGACCTGCCGCTCCTCGTCACCGCGGGCCTGTCGCCCCACATGCCCGGCGTCCTGCTGAGCCCCACATCGCCTGCGGCCCTGGACAAGGTCGCCACCGATTTCCCGGACCTGCGCATCCTGGTCAGCCACGGCGGCTATCCCTGGGCCGGCGAGACCATCGCCGTCTGCCTGCGGCACCGCAACATCTACCTGGACTTTTCCTCGTCCATCAACAAACCGGGTGGCGAGCTTTATGTCAAAGCCGCCAATGACTGCCTTGCCGACCGCTTCGTCTTTTCCAGCGCCAATCCTTTCGTGGATGTGGACAAGGCCCTGGAGCAGATCGGCCGCCTCGGGCTCTCGGACGAAGCCCGGGACAGCATGCTCCACAAGAACGCCCTGCACCTCATCGGCCATCCCCTGCACAACGCCTAAGGAGCCTTGCCATGTCATCCCGTACCATCTATGCCCTCACCGCCGGCCAGAAGCCTGTCGTCATCACCAACCATTTCTACATGCGTCCCGACATCAAGGAATCCCTGTGCACCCAGTTCTTCTTCTGGTGCATCCTGGACGAGAAGGAAGGCCCCATCCTGGTCGACCAGTCGTTCACCCAGCGATGCCTTGACGAGATGAAGATCCCCTATCAGGTCAAGGAAGGCCCCCTTGAGCTGCTCGACCGTATCAATGTCCGTCCCGAGGACGTGCGCCATGTCATCCTGTCGCACCTGCACTGGGACCACTACGTAGGCGACGAGTTCTATCCCAATGCCCGCTATCATGTACACCAGAAGGAACTGGAATATGTGACCGGCCCCCTGATGCGCTTTACGACCTATGCGCAGCACTACAACTTCAAGGCCATCGAGCATCTGCTCCACCTGCATTTTTCCGGACGGGTCCATCTGGTCCAGGATGAACGCGAGGAGATCTGCGAAGGCATCACCTGCCTGAGGACGGGCGGCCATACGCCCGGCCTGATGTCCGTGGCGGTGGAGACCGAAGGCGGGACGAAGATCATCTGCAGCGATGTCGTCCCGCGTTACCGGAACATCAGCGAGATGACCCCCTGCGGCATCCACTATGATGTCACCGAAGCCCTCCAGGCCCTCGAGACCGTCAGCCGGATGACCCGATCCGCGGACGACATCCTGCCCGGACACGACCCGGCCATCACGGAACGCCATCCCCAGGTGGCCCCCGGCGTCTACCGCATCATCTGACATCCAGGGCATGACCGGCCATACAGTCAAGGAACGAACATGACATATACGACATTGCTCCCGGCCCGCATGGGGCGGCTGGAACTGCGCAACCGCATCGTCTTCCCCGCCATGGTGACGAACTACTGTTCCACCCGGGGCGAAGTGATCGACAGGCTGGTGGCCTACCACCAGGAAAGGGCCAAAGGCGGTGCCGGTCTCCTGATCACGGAAGCCACCTACATCAGCCCCGACGGCAAGAGCTTCCCGCATCAGCTCGGTATCGATGACGACGGCCTGCTGCCCGGCCTTAGACGTCTGGTGGAATCCGTCCACGCGGCGGGGGCCCGCATCGCCGTCCAGCTGTGCCATGCCGGCAGACAGACCTCCCGGGCCGTGACCGGCCTGCCGCTCCTTTCGCCCTCGGTGACCCGTTTCGGCAATGACGAGACCAGCGCCATGCGGCAGGAAGATATCGACAGGGTCCTGCGTGACTATGCCGGCGCGGCCCTGCGGGCCCAGAAAGCGGGCTTCGACGCCGTGGAGCTGCATGCGGGCAACGGCTATTTGCCCCAGCAGTTCCTTTCGCCCTTCACCAATGCCCGGCAGGACGGCTACGGAGGCAGCCTGGAGAATCGCGTCCGCTTCACCGTGGAGGCCATCCGGGCCGTCAGGGCGGCTGTCGGACCGGACTTCCCCATCATCCTGCGCCTCGGTGTGGCGGAACCCGTCAGCGGAGGCCTGACGCTGGAAGACGGCGTGGCCGCAGCACGCATCCTGGCCCGGGAGGACATCGACGCCTTCGACGTGACGGCCGGCATGCGGGAAGGCGGCATGTGGGTGACGCCGCCCCTGGCCCTGCCCCGGGGCACGCATATCGAAAAGGCGGCAGCCGTACGCCAGGCCATCCAGGCCTCCAGGCCCGTCATCGGCATCGGCAGGATCACGTCCGCTTCCCTGGCCGACAGCTTCATCGCGGCCGGAAAGGTCGATTTCGTGGTCATGGGGCGCGCCCTGCTGGCCGATCCCGAACTGCCGCTCAAGACATTGCAGGGCAGGGAGGAAGACATCCGTCCCTGCATAGGCTGCAACGAAGGCTGCATCGGCCGCCTGTCCCGCGGGCTCGACATCTGCTGTGCCGTCAATCCCCGTGTGGGCAATGAATACCGCCCCCTGCCGCGCCGGGTCGCCAGCCCGCGGCATGTCCTCATCGTCGGTGCCGGTCCGGCCGGGCTCGTGGCTGCCTGTACGGCACTCCGGCGGGGCCACCGGGTCACGGTCCTGGAAAAAGAGGCCGCCTGCGGCGGCAAGATCCCTCTTGCGGCCCGGCCTCCGTTCAAGGAAGAGCTGGCAGGCTACGCCGTCTGGCTGGAACGGCAGGCCCGGGATCTGGGCGCCGACATCCGCTGCTCCACCAAGGCCACGCCCTCACTGGTGTCCGAACTGGCACCGGACGTCGTGCTGCTGGCTGTCGGCTCCGAGCCCGTCATCCCGCCCATCCCCGGGCTTGCACCGGAACGTTTCCTTCTTGCGGAACAGGTCCTGCAGCAGCAGGGGCCCGCCCCCGGACAGGACGTCCTCATCATCGGCGGCGGACTGGTCGGCGGCGAGACGGGGCTCTTCCTTGCCCGAAACGGCTGCCATCCTCTGGTGGCAGAGATGCGCGAGGATCTTTGCATGGACATCGAGCCCCGTTCCCGGGCCGTCATGCTCCTGCATCTGAAGGAATACGGCATCAGGACGCTGACCTCCTGCCGGGTCGACCGCATCGGGGAAGGGGAAGCCGTCCTGTGCAGGACGGGACATGCCGAAGAGCACCTGCCCTGCTCCCGCATCGTGCTGGCTACGGGCTACCGCCCCCGTACGGCGCTTGCCGAAGCCCTGCGCGGCATGGTCGTGCCTGTCCACAGCATCGGCGACTGCCACGGCGGGACGCGCATCTGTGATGCGGTCTGGCAGGCCACGGCCACAGCCGAAACCATCTAACCCATCGCCCGGGAAACACCGGGCCGGAAACGGTAATGAAACAGTTCGTCTGCAAACCGACCATCCACATGTTCCCCACCTGCAAGGACTTCCTGGCAGGCTTCGACATCGGCGAGGATGACCTCGTCCTCAGCAACGCGTATATCTTCAAACCTTTTTTTGACGGTCTCGACTGCCGTGCCAAGGCGCTTTTTCTGGAAGATTACGGCCAGGGAGAGCCCAGCGACACCATGGTGGACGCGTTGCTGGCAGCGGCCTCCCGCTATGATTTCCGCCGCATCATCGCCATCGGCGGCGGTTCCGTCATCGACGTGGCCAAAGTCCTGGCGGTGGCTCCGGTCGGCAGTGATACCAGTGCCGTTTTTGACTGCAAGGAACTGAAGCAGGAAAAGGAACTCATCATCCTGCCCACCACCTGCGGCACGGGCAGCGAGGTCACCAATATCTCCATCATCAACCGCACCTGCCTCGGGATCAAGGTGGGTCTCGTCCACGACAGCCTGTACGCACGTCATGCCGTCCTGGTGCCCGAGCTGCTGGAGAAATTGCCCTATCCCGTCTTTGCCACCAGTTCGCTCGATGCCCTGGTCCATGCCGTGGAGTCCTACCTGTCCACCGCGGCAAGCCCCTTTACCCGCATGTTTTCCGCGGAAGCCATCCGGCTCATCCTGGCCGGCTACACGGACGTGGCCCTGCACGGCAGGGACAGCCTGCGTCCCCGCCTTGGCGACTTCCTGCTGGCGAGCACCTATGCCGGGCTTGCCTTTGGTACGGCAGGATGCGCCACCGTGCATGCCATGAGCTATCCGCTGGGCTCCACGTTCCATATCCCGCACGGGGAGTCCAACTACGCCGTCTTTGCCGGTGTGCTGCGGCATTACGAACAGCAGCAGGTCCCGGGCCTGGCAGACCTGCAGGAGCTCCTGGGCCGGGAACTGGGCTGCCCCGCCTCCGGCGCCATGGACAGCCTCGATGCCCTGCTGCAAAAGATCCTCCCGCTCAAGAGACTGTCCGCCTACGGCATGGAGCCTTCCCAGGCCCAGCCTTTCGTAGAGGCCGTCCTGCGGACCCAGCAACGCCTGCTGGCCCACAGCCCCAAGGAAATGACGGTAGCCGACATGAGCGGCATCTATACAGCCCTGCTGTAGCATCCATCTCCAGGCCGGAGGCATCCTTTCGTCCCTGATCCGGCATCCGGCCTGGCGTCCTCCTTCCGGTGGGGGGGGCGGCCTGATCTCCCACCCCTACAGGTCGTCCCCCTCTTCAGGCAGCCTTTCCAGAAGCACGAGGCATGCCCCGGATACATCCCCTGCCCCACCGCGCCAACGGTGGGAGCAGGGGTGTGTTTCCATAACAGCCATGATTTCATGGGTATTCGTGATGCCCTTGCGAATGCGGACATGGTGATTACTCTGTGGATATGCTGCAGACCAGCAGGCAGCTCCCGGCAGCCGTCCAGGGAAGGGGCGGTTGCTGTTTCCCGGACATGCCGCGTGCAAGGGGGCCATCGTGAAAACTTCGGATGTCGTCAAACGGTATGGTTGTCTTTCCGTCTCGCTGTTCTTCAACGCCCTGGGTATCGCCCTGATCACCCAGGCCCACCTGGGCACCACCCCCATCACGACCCTGCCTTATACGCTGGCCGCCATCTTTGGCCTGACCCTGGGCACCACGACCTTTGCCTGCAACCTGCTCTTCCTGCTGCTCCAGCGCATCCTGCTCCGGCGCAGGCTGGGCATCGCGGAGCTCTTGCAGATCCCGGCCGTGCTCATCTTCAGCGTGTTCATCGACTTCTGGATGCACCTCACCGGCGCTCTGGTCACGGACGTCTATGTCTGGCAGATCGTCATGTGCATCGTGGGCAGTGCCGTGCTGGGCAGCATCGTGGGCCTGCGCGAAGGCACCGTGCTCTCGGCCGTCCTGGTGGGCATGTTCGCCCGCCTGACCTCGCCCTGGACACGCAAGCTGAAGCCCCTGCTCTGGTCCCCGGAACAGCGCCGGCTCCTGCGCCAAATCAAGGCCGAGATGCCGCCCCGGCAAAAGTAAGCCTCTTGCCGAAAGGCTGCCGCCCCTGTCTGCCGGCGCCGGAAGCACGGGACAGGCCTTCCAGCAGCCACGACCACGACAGGCACGGCCACCTTTTCTGTGATGCCTTTCCGGCATCACGTGCCGTCTCTGGGCCTGTACGGCCTGGCCATGTATAGATAGAGAGATAGGGACGTGCCTGTGTGGCGCGGGAAGCCCCAAAGCGAACCAGTCCCGCGTGACCGCGCAAATATCTCCCCACTCGCGTTCCGTACCAGGTGCAGTGCCCTCCATCCTTCCCGCAGGGCATGCCCAAGACCATCCAGGCCCGCGCCTGCAACAGGCCTCCCAGAACCACCAGCTACCGGGGCAGCTCCAAACGCACCGTCACCGCGAACCAGGACACTTTTCCCCAGTCTTCCCGCTGTGGTGCGAACGTCCCCTGCTGCGGGACCTCTCCCATGCTCACCGTGCAGGACGGCCCCTCCTTTGGAGCGCTGTCCGCAAGGGCCGCCCTCTCCTCAGCTGCGGCACCCGGTACAGCGGCCGGGCTCCCCTCCGCGACGCTTCCGGCATCTCCGGCCATCCCGTCATCCTGCGTCGCAGGGACAGAGCGCCCGGCAGACGGGAGCGTGCCGGCGTCGCTGCCGGTG
>ENA-ORTF01004203-ORTF01004203.1-human-gut-metagenome-genome-assembly--contig:-NODE-4203-length-11291-cov-6.604397_pt1 | contig 11291 bp, 9 predicted proteins | sample MGYA00241908_ERZ509180 | MGnify/ENA primary metagenome ERZ509180 (study PRJEB26280, sample SAMEA2338814) | human gut metagenome | biome: human gut; feature: human-associated habitat; material: faeces... | reverse complement strand
GCTATTCCAGTTATAGATTTAAATAATATAAATAAAGAAGATATTTTAAATGCATATGAAGAAATTAGTCAAGAATATACAAATGAAGAATTATCAAACTTTATAGATGAATATAAAGAAGAAATAAAACAACAGGGAATTAGCGAAGAAGCAATAAATGCAGGAAAAGAAATATTAAAAACAACAGATAAAGAGAGTGTAAAAGAGATAATAAAAAACGACATTGATTTTGATAAAATACAAGAAAAAATAGACAGTGGAGCTACAATAAATCAAGCTGTAAAAGAAACCGTAAAAGAAACAAGCACAGATAAAAAAATAGAGCTAGGAATTAAAGTGCTATTAGCAAATAAAATAGTGAGAATTTCATTAATTGTATGTGCTATTCTTTTTGTATATGAAATTATAGTAAGATGGATTATTTACAAAAAAGCTGGAAGACATGGATGGGCAGCCATTGTACCGATTTATAGACAAATAACAATGTATAAAGTTAGTGGTTTATCACCATGGCTTATCTTATTAATATTGATTCCAATAATAGGAGCATTTATAATAGCGATAATTGAGATAATTCAAAAATTCAAATTATCAAATAAATTTGGAAAAGGTGTATTATTTGGATTTGGATTGCTATTTTTACAACCAATTTTTGAAAGTATAATAGCTTTTAGTAAAAAAATAGAATATAAAGGATAATAAAAAGAAAAGATATTTTAGCTGTAGAGAATTTAATAAACTCATATATTTTTAGTGCCATTTAAAAATTATTTATAAAAATACTGAATAAATAATAATTCAATTGGGTAAAATCTATTCAAAAGAAAGGAATGGTGCGTTTATGGAAAATATAGTGAAAGACTTAAATGATTTTTTATCTGACTTAAATATATTTTATCGAAAATTACAAAATTATCATTGGAATGTACGTGGAAAAGACTTCTTTGTATTACACAGCAAATTAGAAGAATATTATGATGAAGTAAACAAACAAATTGATGAAATAGCAGAACATATCTTAATGTTAGGAGAACAACCACTAGGAACAATGCAAGACTATTTAAATAATACTTGTATAGTAGAAGCAAAAAATGAAAAAATAGAAGAAAAAGCTATTTTTGAAAATATTATAAATGATCTAGGGACATTATTAAATAAAGTAACTAATATAAAAGAAGAAGCAGATAAGCAAAATATGTATGCTACATCAAGCTTAATGGATGAGTATATAGAAGGATATATGAAGAAATTATGGATGTGCAGACAACGAGACAAGGGAGACAGGTCTTAGATGGGACAAGGGGGACAGGTCTTAGATGTCTCATATATTTGGTAACCAAATATATGAGACATCTAAGACCTGTCCCCCTTGTCCCATTGTCCCATCTGTCCAGTGTTCACAAAAAATTCACAAAAAAATTAGCAAAATGTATTGACAAGTGCTAAAAAGGGGTATAATATATATGAAGTTAGCAAACAACAATAAAGAGTGCTAAAACAAAACTAACAATTTTAATAAAAGAGGTGAAAAAATTGTTAGACGATAGAAAAAAGAAAGTTTTACAAGCTATTGTAGAAGAATATATTAATACAGCAGAGCCTGTAAGTTCAAATGCATTAACAGATAATCATGGATTAGACTGTAGTAGTGCTACAATTAGAAATGAAATGGCTGATTTAGAGAAAAAAGGTTATTTAGATAAAACCCACACATCAAGTGGAAGAGTGCCATCAGCTAAAGGGTATAGATATTACGTAGATGAATTATTAAATGATAAAGATATCAGTTTAGAAGAAATCAAATATATAAGTTCAAAACTTGAAACAAAAGTAAATGAAATTGAAGATTTAACCAAAATAACAGCTAACACAATTTCAGAAGTAACACATTATACAACTGTTTCAATAGGTCCAAAGCCAGTAAATCAACTAATTGAAGAAATAAAATTTGTTCTATTAGGTTCAAGAATGATGATGGCAGTTATTCTAACAGACACAGGTTTAGTAAAAGAAACGATTATAAAATTTGATGAAGATATAAATGAAAAACAAGTCGAAACTATGAACTATATGTTTAATAATAAACTAAAAGGTCAACCAATTGAAACTATAGATAGACCGTTAGAAGAATACTTATATGATGAAATGACTTATAGTGTTAATGTTATAAAACCAGTTATTGAGCAAATAAAAAAAGTATTAGAAGAAGATAATAAAATATATCTTGAAGGAGCTAATAAATCTTTTGATTTACCAGAGTTTAATAGCTTAGAAGTAGCTAAAAATTTTATAAACATATTAGATAAAAAAGAAATGGTAGCAGATATGTTGGATTCAGGATTTGCAGAAGATATTAAGGTATATATAGGTGAAGAAAACGAAAAAGAACAATTAAAAGATTTTAGCGTAGTAACATTTAAACATAAAGTAAACGGAAAAGATTTAGGAACAATAGGAATTATAGGACCAAAAAGAATGGATTATTCAAAAGTTATTTCTGTTATGAAATATATTAATCAAAAATTAAATGGAAAAAGTAATTAATATTAAAAATAAAAAGAAAGAAGGGATAAAATGGCAGAGAACGAAAAAGAACAAAAAGAAGAATTAAAAGAGGAAAAACAAGAAAAAAAGGAAAAGAAACATAAGGACATGGTACCAAAACAAGATTATGATGAATTAGACGATAGATTTAAAAGAATTCTAGCAGAATTTGAAAACTTTAAAAAGAGAAGCAACAAAGAAAGAGAAGGGTTATACAATTCTATACTTTCAGATGTAATTGAAGTAATGCTTCCAGTTGTAGACAATTTAGAAAATGCAGCAAAAGTAGAAACAGCAGACGAAAATTACAAACAAGGAGTAGAACTTGTATTAAAACAATTTAAAGATGTTTTAAAGTCAAAAGGAGTAGAAGAAATAGAAACAGTAGGAAAAACTTTTGATCCTGAATTACATGAGGCTGTAAGTAGTATTCAAGATGAAAACTTAGGTGAAAAAGAAATAGCACAAGAATATAGAAAAGGCTATAAAATAGGAAACAGAGTAATTAGACATTCTATGGTAGTAGTAGCAAACTAACTTGTTTATACAAAATTAACAAGTTGAAACATATTAAAATGTTATTAATTTTTAATTAGTTATAAATCTAAAGACAAACTGTACAATTTAAAATTGTACATAAAATAAAAAATAAATTTAGGAGGAATTTAAAATGGGAAAAATTATAGGAATTGACTTAGGAACAACAAATTCATGTGTAGCAGTTATGGAAGGAGGAGAACCAGTTGTTATACCAAATGCAGAAGGTAATAGAACAACTCCATCAGTAGTTGCATTTTCAAAAAATGGAGAAAGACTAGTAGGACAAATTGCAAAACGTCAAGCAGTTACAAATCCAGATAATACAGTTATATCAATAAAAAGAAAAATGGGAACAGCAGAAAAAGTAGATATAGAAGGAGATAAATTTACACCTCAAGAAATCTCAGCAATGATATTACAAAAATTAAAAGCAGATGCTGAAAACTATTTAGGACAAAAAGTAACACAAGCAGTTATAACTGTTCCAGCATACTTTAATGATAGTCAAAGACAAGCAACAAAAGATGCAGGAAAAATTGCAGGACTAGAAGTATTAAGAATTATAAATGAACCAACAGCAGCAGCTTTAGCATATGGAATGGATAAAGAACAAGACCAAAAAATTATGATTTATGACTTAGGAGGAGGAACATTTGATGTTTCTATACTAGATATTGGTGACGGAGTATTTGAAGTTTTATCAACAAGTGGTAATACACATTTAGGAGGAGACGATTTTGATAACGCAATTATCAATTACTTAGTAGATGAATTCAAAAAATCAAATGGAATTGATTTAAAAGCAGATAAAATGGCAATGCAAAGACTAAAAGAAGCAGCAGAAAAAGCAAAAATAGAATTATCAGGAGTACAACAAACACAAATAAATTTACCATTTATCACAGCTGATTCAACAGGACCAAAACACTTAGATGTTACATTAACAAGATCTAAATTTGAAGAATTAATTCATGACTTAGTAGAAGCAACAGCAGGACCAGTTAATCAAGCTCTTAAAGATGCAGGATTATCAGCAAATGATATTCACAAAGTATTATTAGTAGGTGGTTCTACAAGAGTTCCAGCTGTACAAGAAGCAGTAAAAAGAATTACTGGAAAAGAAGCAGACAAAGGAATAAACCCAGATGAATGTGTTGCTATCGGTGCAGCAATTCAAGGTGGTGTATTATCAGGAGATGTAAAAGACTTAGTATTATTAGATGTTACACCATTATCATTAGGTATTGAAACATATGGAGGAGTATTTACAAAATTAATTGAAAGAAATACTACAATACCAACTAAAAAATCACAAATATTCTCTACAGCAGCAGATGGTCAAACATCAGTAGAAGTTCACGTTTTACAAGGTGAAAGAGAAATGGCAGCATACAACAAAACACTTGGAAGATTCCAATTAACAGGAATTCCAGCAGCACCAAGAGGAGTTCCACAAATCGAAGTAACTTTTGATATTGATGCAAATGGTATTGTTCATGTATCTGCAAAAGATATGGCAACAGGAAACAGCCAAGACGTATCTATTACAGCATCAACAAACTTAACAGATGAAGATATTGATAAAGCAGTAAAAGATGCAGAAGCACATGCTGAAGAAGACAAAAAGAAAAAAGAAGAAATTGAAGTAAAAAATAATGCAGAAAGTTTAATATATAATAGTGAAAAAACATTAAAAGACTTAGGAGATAAAATTAGTGGAGAAGAAAAAGCAAAAGTAGAAACAGAAATAGACAACACTAAAAAAGCATTAGAAACAAACGATACAGATAAAATAAAAGAAGCAACAGAAAAACTAACAAAAGTATTTTATGATATGTCAGAACAATTATACAAGAATGCAAATCCAAACGGAGCTCAAGGAGCTGGAACAGATGCAAATGCAGGAGAAGGACCAAAGACAGACGAAAAAGGAAATGTTTATGATGCAGATTATAAAGTAGAAGATGATAACAAAGAATAATTTCCACCTAGAATTATGTTTGTTAACAAATTTATAAAAAACTAAATTAAGAAACAAAATGAGCCTCTTTCATTCAGGCTAACAAAGTTAATTTTGTTCCTGTGAACATTACTCATTTTGTTTCTTTTGATTTAAAAAAGTGGAGGAAAAAATGGCTAATAAAAGAGATTATTATGAAGTATTAGGAGTTAATAAAAATGCAACAGAGGACGAATTAAAAAAAGCTTATCGTAAACTTGCTAAAAAATATCATCCTGATGCAAATCTAGACAATAAAGAAGAAGCAGAGAAAAAATTTAAGGAAGTAAATGAAGCATATGAGACATTATCAGATCCTCAAAAAAGAAAAATGTATGACCAATTTGGACCAGATGGACCACAAGGCTTTGGAGGAGGAGCAGGAGGACCATTTGGTGGTCAAGGTGGATATTATTCTTATAATGGTTCTGGTTTTGATGGATTTGGAGATTTCGGAGACTTAGGAGATATTTTCTCTTCCATTTTTGGTGGAGGATTTGGAGGCAGAGGAGCTTCTGCTAAGCAAAGAGGACCACGTAAAGGTGCAGATTTAAATGTACGAATGGAGATTACATTTGAACAAGCATTTTCAGGAGTAGAAAAAGAAATAGTAATAACGAGAGACGAAGAGTGCCATATTTGTCATGGAAGCGGAGCAAAACCAGGAACATCGCCTGTAAAATGTCCTACTTGTCATGGAACAGGTCAAGTAACTCAAGTTCAAAATACAATTTTAGGTCAAATGCAAACAAGCAGAACTTGTAGTAGCTGTCATGGAACAGGAGAAATAATAAATGAACCATGTGAAAACTGTAGAGGAAAAGGAAAAGTTCGTAAACAACCAAAAATAAAAGTAAAAATACCAGCAGGAATAGATGATAATCAAACTGTAGTATTAAGAGGAGAAGGAGAACCAGGAGAAAAAGGTGGAGCTAAAGGAGACTTATATATTACAGTAAAAATAAAAAAACATAGTATATATACAAGAAAAGGAAATAATGTATTATGCGAAATACCAATAACTATTACACAAGCAACATTAGGTGCAGAACTTGAAATACCGATGGTAGATGGAACAAAGGAAAAATATAAAATACCAGATGGAACACAAACAGGTACTAAATTTACTATTAGAAATAGAGGATTTAAATCTATTAATTCAAGTTTAGTTGGCGATTTTGTATTTACTGTAACAGTTCAAACACCAAAAAGATTAACTAAGGAACAACGTGAGTTATTAGTACAATTAGCAAAAACTATGAATGAACAACCACCAGTAAAAAAACGTGGATTGTTTGGATAAAATTAGAATATGAATTAAGTAAATTACACCTTGAATTTAGAAATAAGTTCAAGGTGATTTTTTTTGCGTTATGTTAATTGCAACGTTTCAAGATTTACAAAAAACAACAAAGATTTTAAAACAACAGAAATAAATCGCGATAATATATTGACTTAATTCAACAATATTTGTAAAATGATAGTGTAAATTAAATTTATTTTTGTAATACTATTTACAAAAATGGAAATAATTTAAAGAGAAAAATAAAAAAAGAAAGCAGAAAACAAAAGAAGGGAGAAAGTTTTATGAAAACAATTAAAACAGCAAAAAAACAGAAGTTAAAAGAAAGCAAAGGTATTACATTAATAGCATTAGTAATCACAATAATTGTACTCTTAATACTTGCAGGAGTAACAATTGCTACATTAACTGGAGACAATGGAATATTAAAAAAGGCAGGAGATGCAAAGACACAAACAGAACAGGCAAAAGAAGATGAAAATTTTAAAATAGCAATAGCAGGAAGTTATGGAACTGATGGTAAATTGAATTTAAAAGATTTAAAGGACAATTTAAAAAATCAAGGAATTTTAACTAATAGTAATGAATTCCCATTAGAAGTAACAGTAAATGGAGAAAAGAAAAAAATAGATGCAAATGGAAATATAATAGGAAGTATACAAAGTTTGAAAACAAAAGGAACAGTATTTAATGATACAACAACATTAGAAGACACATATGGAAACCAAGTAACAATACCAAAAGGATTTAAAATAGCAAGTGATTCAGCAACAGAAGTAACAGGAGGAATAGTAATAGAAGATGCAACATATACAAAAACAATAGGAAGCCAATTTGTATGGATACCAGTAGGAACTGGAGAAAATGCTATAAAAAAAGCGAATAAAGAAACAGTAGAAATAGAATTAGGAAGATATGATTTTACAAAGAATAGTGATGGAACTATAACAACAAGTGAATATTCTGGAAGTTATACAGAGGATACAACAGCAAGTCATAATAGTAGTCGTGGAAATGCTATTGCAAAAGATATAGAGAAATTTAAAACAAGTGCAAATAGTAATCATGGGTATTATATAGGAAGATATGAAGCAGGAGTAGTTGACTATAATTCCTCAGTATCAACAAGCAATAGTAATAATGAAACAAATTGGACAGGATATACAGGAGATAATATAAAATTAGTGTGTAAAAAAGAACAACAAGTTTGGAATTATGTAACACAAAATAAAGCATCAGAATTGTCAAGAGATATGTATAAAAGTGAAGCAAAAGTAACAAGTGATTTAATAAATAGTTATGCATGGGATACAGCAATAGTGTTTATACAAAAATGTGGAACAGAAAGTAATAGTTCAACATATTCAAAAACAGACGGACAATCATCAACAAGTACAAGAGAGCCACAAACTACAGGAACAAATATATTAAGTGCAACAAGTAAGGTAGATAAGCAATGTAATATATTTGATATGGCAGGAAATTGTAGGGACTGGACAACAGAAACTTGTAGCAATTCCGACAATCCTTGCGTTTATCGAGGAGGTAGTTGCTACTACAGCAACCGTTACACGAGTATTCGCAGCGGCTACAGTACTTCCAATGCTAGCAGCAACCTTTCGTTTCGCCCACTTTTATATTTGTAGAGCTGAACTCTGTGAAAACTAAAACTATAACAATAGAAAAGTAGTTTTAATATAGTGTTAATTAAATAAGAGTAATTAACGAATGAAATACGTTAATTAGAGAAAATTTTCATTCATTTTCAAAATACGTTTTAAAGAAACAATTGAGAATTTAATCATTTATTTTAATAAGAGTACACAAACAGGAAACAATTAAAAATGTTTTCTGTTTTATTTATATCTTGAGATTTATACCATAGTATGATAAAATTCTAGCAGAGGGAATAAAACATGAAAAAGAAAATAATAAAAAGTGTACTTGCCATATTATTAATTATAACTTTAATAATAGGAATGGTAATAATATATTATAAAACAGTAGATATAAAAACAGAAAATCCAAAAGAAATAGAAGAAATATTCAATGTAGAAATTAAAGAACATAGTGGAAGAAAAGTTTTTATAGTAAATCCAAAAGAGCAAAATAAAAGTGAACAAACAATATTATATATACATGGTGGAGCATATATGGCAGAAGTAACAAAAGACCACTGGGATTTTATAAAAAAAATAGTAGAAGATACAAATGCAACCGTTATTGTTCCAGACTACCCATTAGCACCAAAATATACATATAAAGAAGTATTTAATATGATGGAACCACTGTATAAAGAAATAGTAAGCAAAGTAGACATGGAAAAATTTATTGTAATGGGAGATTCAGCTGGAGGAGGTCTAGCATTAGCATTAGAAGAAAAACTTTCACAAGAAGAAATAGAAATGCCAGAAAAGACAATATTAATATCTCCATGGTTAGATACAAGACTAACAAATCCAAAAATACCAGAAGTTCAAAAAAGAGATAGACAACTAAACAAATTTAAATTACAAATAGCAGCATTAGGATATGCAGGAAAAGATGGAAAAGACAATTATTTAGTAAATCCAATAGATGGAGATTTGTCAAAATTAAAAAATATAACTATATTTACAGGAACAAATGATATTTTAAATCCAGATGTATATGTTTTAAAAGAAAAGGCAGAAAAATCAAATATAGAAATAAATATAAAAGAATATGAAAATGCAGGACATATATGGTTTATAGAAAAAAACAGTGGAGAAGTATTAACAAACAAAGGATATCAAGACTGTTTAGAAACCATAAAAAATCAAGCAGAATAGATAAAATTAGAAATCTTCTTAGGAAAGGAGAACAAATGAAAAAGGAAAAGGAACAAAAGCTATATTGGAGAAGGTTAGACAACTCAGCAAAAATATTTCCAATATCAGCAGGAAAAAAATATAGTACAGTCTTTAGACTATCAGTAGTTTTAAAAGAAAATGTAAATCCTAGAGTGTTGGAAAAAGCTCTTCAAAATGCGCTAGAAACGTATCAATCTTTTAAAGTTAGAATGAAAGCAGGTCTTTTTTGGTATTATCTAGAGCATAATCCAAAAGATCCAATAATAGAAGAAGAAAAAGAATATCCATGTCAATATATTAACCCAAAAACAAATAATAATTATTTGTTTAAAGTGACTTATTTTGAAAAAAAAATAAATATAGATATTTTTCATTCTTTAACAGACGGAAATAGTGGAACTATATTTTTTAAAGAAATAATTTATAACTATTTAGAATTGATGTATCCAGAAGTATTTCAAGAAGAAAGAAGAGTAAGAAAAATAGAAGGCTACGACACAGAAGATAGTTATATGAAAAATTATGATAAAAAAGCAAAATCAAACGCATCTTCAAAAAAAGCATATATTTTAAAAGGAGAAAGAATTAGATTAGGTGCTGTTTCAGCTATACATGAAATAATTGATTTAGAAGCATTAAAGAAGGAAAGCAAAAAAAACGAAGCAACTATTACACAATATTTAGCATCAGTTTTAATTTATTCTATATATGAAGAAAATTATAAAAATAATAAAGGAAAAAAACCAATAAAGGTATGTATACCAGTAAATTTAAAGAAGTATTTTTTATCAAAGACAATGTCAAACTTTTTCTCTTATATAACATTAGAAGCGGAAATGGAAAAAGACAATTTAAATACTTTTGATAAAATATTAGACTTTGTAAAAAAAGATTTTAAGAAAAGACTAAATGAAGAAGAAATAATGAAAACAATGTCAGCAAATGTTAAATTAGGAAACAATCCTATAATAAGAGCAGTGCCATTGGTATTAAAAACAATATTAGTAAGATTAAGTTATATTGAAATTAGAAAATATACAACAATCACATATTCTAATATCGGAAGAATCGGTATGATAGGAAAATACCAAGATTATATAGATTATTTTTTGATGTTAATTGCACCAGAATCAGTAGAAAAAATAAAATGTTCTAGTTGTACTTTTGAAAACAAAATGGTTTTTACTTTTACATCAATTTTAAATGATAATAAAATTGAAAAAAGGTTTTACGAGTTTTTAACAAAAAAAGGAATTAATGTCAAAATAGAAAGTAACGGTGTTTTAGATGATATATCCTCAGAAACTTAATAGTAAAAAAAGTAATTTAATATTAAAATTAGGAGTGGTGCTATCAGTTATAGTGGCTATATTATTAGTATTAATAAATAAATTAACAACTCCACAAATTCCATGGGCAGCCATAACAAATGGTGGAATTATTTATATTTGGATAGTTCTGTTTTATTCTATAAGAAAAAATATTAATATTGCAGGACATGTTTTACTACAAACTATAGCAATTTCACTATTAACAGTTTATATAGATTTTGAGCTACAATTTAAAGGATGGTCTATTAATATGGTAATACCAATTTTAGTTATTACTTCAAATATTGCAATGTTAATATTAACAATAGTTAGTCATAAACAATTTATAAAGTATGTAATTTATCAATTGATGATACTATTATTTAGCTTTTTACCAGTAATTTTCATAACAGAAAATATGGTTCAAAACAAGATTTTAAGTGTAATAGCAAGTGGAATATCTATAATAAATTTAATAATTAGTTTGGCATTATGTACAAGAGATGTAAAAGAAGTTATCATTAGAAAATTTCATATGTAAATATAAAAAATAGTTTAAAATATATAATTGCAAAAAAAATATAAATAAAAAACTTGAATAAAAATTGGTATAAAAACAAAGGTGATAGAAATGTCAAAAATATTGGAAACCAAAAGTTTAGTTATTAAGCAAGAAACAAAATTTGATAAAATAATAAAAGCAATATATCAAATATTCTTTAGAGAAGAATATTTATTTGAGATGGAATTAGAAGAATTAACAA
>ENA-ORTF01004201-ORTF01004201.1-human-gut-metagenome-genome-assembly--contig:-NODE-4201-length-11293-cov-2.862075_pt1 | contig 11293 bp, 10 predicted proteins | sample MGYA00241908_ERZ509180 | MGnify/ENA primary metagenome ERZ509180 (study PRJEB26280, sample SAMEA2338814) | human gut metagenome | biome: human gut; feature: human-associated habitat; material: faeces... | reverse complement strand
CTTCTGGATGAGCTGCACGACCAAAAGCAAACACAAGAAATGACATTATAGAATGGAGGATTGAAATGAGCAATGGTTCGATACCAAAAGACCCGGTGATGCTGCTTAGTTATGTGAATACGCAGCTTAGGGATTTTTACCCTGACATTGAAGAAATGTGCAAATCACTTGACATTGACAGGGAAGAACTTGAAAATAAACTTGCTGCCATCGATTATAAGTATGATGGCAGCATGAACAAGTTTGTTTAGAAAGTCATTGGGTTTCCGGTTACATCGCGTGACACCCACATTGACATTCCGGGACCGTGATTTCCGAATGGTCTTGTGTGGAAACCGAATTTTTCATAGAAACTTTCACGATGGTAGGCTGCCATAAGGCTTACCATTACGGTTTCCCCTGCCACTACATCTTTTTGTATGTAGTCAAGTTCACGGCGTATAAGTTCCGTACCTATGTGATGTCCCTGATAGTCCGGGTGTACGATTACATCTGTTATGAAATATGTATAGCCGCCGTCACTTACGATGCGTGCCATACCGACAGGTTTATTGTCACAGACTGCTACGCAGAGATAAAATGAGTTTTTAAGGGCAATGGCTGCCCTTTTTTCAGTTACATTTATCCAGTTTACTGATTTTCTGAGTGCGTTATAATCTTCAACGCTTATATTGTTTACATATGTTATCTTAGTTTCTTTGTTCATAATGTTTGTTATCCTTTTTTGGTTTATATATAAATATTTGGCTGCTCTTTTTAAACATCAATTTTATAGACTTTCATTGTATTTGATTTTATGTTTGTATTTGCGAATCAATATTACAGACATTTCCGACTGTTACTTACAGCATCGTATGTTTAAAAAGCAGTCTTTTTGTTTCTTAATATATTTTACCACAAGTATAATGTTTTGGGTTAGTTTTATTTGATATTCTGTCATAAAAAGAAAATTTGGCAAACAATGAACAAGCTCGTTATATGCCGATACTCTTTTTATGCCTGAACTGTTGCTAAGATGTAATATTTTTAGATACAGTTGAATAAAATATTATTGCATATGAATTATATATCAGCGGGGCAATTTTTACCCTGACAATAAAATTAGACATTTGCGAAACTATCATAATCTCACAGTTAACACAACATATAATTAGTTTTGCAATCATCTATGGCAATTAAATAAATTTAAGGAGATTTCTATGGAACTTAAAACCGCACAGATAACTTCAAATCAGATAGTTTGTCACAGTGATACACAGATTACATTGGAAAATGATATGAATGTTCCTGACAGCAAACCCGATATAGATAAGATAATTAAAATAGAGGGAAATATTTTATCTAATTCGGTTGTGGCACTTGACGGCAGGGCAGGCATAAAAGGAACCCTTGATTATTTTATTTTATATACGAGCAGTGACGATATTGTTCCAGTACATAATCTTTCCGGAAGTATAAATTTTGATGAGTCGGTAGGGCTTGATGAGGTTTCGGAGGGAGATGATATTGACTGTCATTTTGAGATTGATGACTGTCAGGCAAACCTTATAAATTCAAGAAAACTGAGCATAAATGCCATTATAGGGATACATTGCTGCAAGCCGGTGAGCGATAATTATGAGGCAGTGTCATCACTTTCGGACTCTGAGGATATAGGAATGACGGAGTCGGAGGGATTATATTCAAAGTTAAAGAATGTAGCATATACACATCTTGTTATCAGCAAAAATGATATACATCGTATTTACGAGGAGATAAATCTGCCGAAAGCAAAACCGAATATTGATTCAATATTGTATTATAATATAAGACCTCTTAACATCCAGACTAAAGTTGTCGAGGATGGTGTAAGACTTATGGGGGATTTGAATATTTTTGTTTTATATACTCCTGAAAATGAGGAGCGGAGCCTTGAATATTTTGAGACAGAAGCGGCTTTTGACGAGATTATAAACTGTAATAACTGCAATGAGGATATGATTCCTGATATTGATGTGAGTGTCGGCAGCAGGGAGCTTTCAGGAAAGCCTGATGAGGATGGTGAAAACAGGATAATAAGTTTTGAACTGACACTGAAATTGCAAATGAAGTTTTATGAGAATAAAGAAACTCAGATACTCGACGATGCTTATTCAACGGCAATGGAGCTTGAGCCGGTAAGAAAGACTATGTCACTAAACAGGCTTATTATGAAAAATCAGAGTGTTTTGAGACTTTCTGAGCAATTTAATATAGACAATCAGGATAAAATACTTCAAATATGCAATACAACGGGAAAGATAACGATTGATGAACAGCAGGTTGTAAAAGACGGGATACAGCTTGACGGCGTGATGCAGCTTGATGTTTTGTATATGACGGAAAATGATTCTAATCCTTTATCTATCGAAAAGGTGGTAATGCCGTTTCGTCATGTTATCGAGATTGATGGTCTTAGTACTGAATGTTACTATGAATTGCAATTTGAGATAAACAATATAAATGTTATGATGCTTGACAGTTCGGAAATTGAGGTCAAGGCAAATATAACATTATGTGCCATTGCTTTTTCAAATTTTGAGGAGAATTATATTTTTGATGTAAATATTGAACCACTTGATTTTGAGCGGCTTCATAAACTGCCCGGAATAGTAGGTTATTATGCGATAAAAGATACACCGGTGTGGGATATTGCGAAAAAATACCGCACGACCGTTGAGAGTATCAGCCAGCTAAATGATTTAAGTGGCGACATAGTCCATAAAGGGGAAAAACTGCTCCTTTTAAAAATGGTTGAGGGCATATAATTTGACATATTTAATTGCATAAATAATGTATATAGTGTAAAATAAATGCAGAAGCGAGTTAAGTTTTGAAATGGATTTAGCCCTGCTTCTGTATTTTTGTAGTTATTTTTCATTTACAGGTCTGATACGGAATGTCAGGATTTGTTAATGGCTAAGTAACTCTTGTGTCCTGAAAGGAGGATTTATGCGTATGAGATATGACATTATTATAGTCGGTGCAGGCCCCGGAGGAATTTTTGCATCATATGAATTGGTTAAGAAAAATCCTGAGATTAAGGCTGCCGTATTTGAGACAGGTCATTCACTTGAAAAGAGAGTCTGCCCTATTGACGGCGATAAGATAAAAAGCTGTATAAATTGTAAAAGCTGCTCTATAATGAACGGTTTTGGCGGGGCGGGTGCTTTTTCAGACGGTAAATATAATATAACAAATCAGTTTGGCGGTACTTTATATGAATATATAGGAAAAAATAAGGCTCTCGACCTTATGTATTATGTAGATGAGTTAAATCTTAAATATGGCGGTGAGGGTACAAAACTTTATTCGACAGCCAATACAGAGATAAAGAAACTTTGTGTTCAGAACGGTCTTCATCTTCTTGATGCCTCTGTCCGTCATCTTGGAACGGATAAGAATTATGTTGTTCTCGAAAATCTTTATGCAGAACTTAAAGACAAAGTAGATTTCTATTTTGACACGCCTGTAGACAGTGTTTTACAGAATGGTGACGGTTATCTTATAAAGACGGCAAAAGGTGATTATCAGTGTGATAAATGTATCATATCAGCGGGAAGAAGCGGAAGTAAATGGATGGAAAAAGTCTGTTCAGAGCTTAATATTCCGACAAAATCAAACCGTGTTGATATTGGTGTCAGAGTTGAACTTCCGGCAGAAGTATTTTCACATCTCACGGATGAACTTTACGAGAGCAAGATAGTTTACAGAACAGCGAAATTTGAGGATCTTGTCCGTACATTCTGTATGAATCCACATGGTGTTGTAGTAAATGAAAACACAAACGGAATAGTTACGGTAAACGGTCACAGTTATGAAGACCCAAGCAAACACACTGAAAATACAAACTTTGCACTTCTCGTTGCAAAACATTTTTCAGAGCCGTTCAGAGACAGCAACGGATATGGAGAGAGCATAGCAAAACTTTCAAATATGCTAGGCGGCGGTGTCTTAGTGCAGAGATTTGGTGACCTTATAAGAGGAAGACGAAGCAATGCAACTCGTATAGCTGAGGGATTTGTGACACCTACGCTTTCGGCAACTCCGGGTGATTTAAGCCTTGTAATGCCAAAGAGAATACTTGACGGCATTATAGAAATGATATATGCACTCGATAAGATAGCACCGGGAACAGCAAATGACGATACGCTTCTTTATGGTGTTGAAGTCAAGTTCTATAACATGGAAGTTGAGATAGATGAAAACCTTGAAACTCCGCTTAAAGGACTTTATGTTATCGGTGACTGCAGCGGTGTAACACATTCATTGTCACACGCATCGGCAAGTGGAGTTCATGTAGCAAGAGCGATTGCAAGGGCAAATAAATAAGCAATAAAAATGAAATGAGGAATAAAGATGGCAGAAAATTATTCATTTTTTTCAAATAAGAAATGCGAGTATTTTCCATGCCACAAAGTATCAGATGAGATAGCAGAAAAGGACTTTAATTGCCTTTTCTGCTATTGTCCTTTATATCTTAAAGAAAAGTGTCCCGGAAATCCTGTTTACTTTGTGACGGCAAATGGAGAAAAAATAAAAGACTGTTCAAAATGTACTTTTCCACACAGGGCGGCAAATTATGAAGAGGTGCTTAAGTGCCTTATGTCAAAAGATGAAATTCTTGAAGTGGATATAAGTGAGCTGATTGTGGATATGGAGACGGAAATAGAACATTCATGTGGATTTGAGTCAATGGATGCGGAGATGAAAAGACAGCATAAGGAGATAATAAATGCAGCATATGATAAATTTTTCAATGAGAAAAAAGTAAAAGTCATTCTTAAACAGATTGACGAAAGTGTGGTGACAACTGCCGGATTTGTATTTGGAGAGCAGACAATAGAATGTAACGCACTGGAAAAAATGAATGTGGCTAACGGCGACATAGACAGTGCTTATCTGTACGCATTTGGAATAAAGGATATTGATGAAAAAGTGTTGGAAGAAAGTTCACTTCTTGAAAAATATTATGTCGAATGTCTGATGATAGCGGCAACAGATGTGTTGAGAGACTGGATTAGAAGTTATATAGAAAGAAAGCACAGCGTAAGGCATAAAAAATATGTGACGGATTCATTTGGACCGGGATTTTATGGGATGGATATATCAGCGGTGCCAAAACTTGTAAAAATAACGGGGGCAGAGAAAGTGGGTGTGTCAGTTGATAAAAGCGGAAATATGCACCCGGCAAAAAGTTGTGTTGGGATTTATCTTGTGACGAAGAAAGAGTATGGGGAGAGGATAAAGGATTGTGCATTTTGCGTGGGAAACAAAGGTGGATGTGCGGTATGCAGGGGAAGATAGGAGAAAATTGTTTTTGGCAGAATAAGTTATTTTACAATGCAAATTTATGGTATAATTTTAATGATGTTGGGATCAAAAGGTATTTTGCCCCCAACTAATGCCATGGATTGCATTATTTTACATTTATATAAGATGGAGGTTCAAAAGATGACAGAGGGAAAGGATTTATTGCAGGTATTATGGAGTGGGGCAGATGTACTCAGAGGGAAGATGGATGCAAATGAGTATAAAACATATCTTCTTGGTCTGGTTTTTTATAAATATTTATCAGATTCGTATTTGTCAAAGGCATATGATTTGATGAACGATGAGAAACCGGACAGCCTTGAAGAAGCACAAGAGTGTTATGAAGAAGTGATGGAGAGTGAGGATGCAAAAGATTTGCTTGAAGAATTAAAAGAGTCACTTCATTATACTTTAGATTCGGATATGACATATGTGAGTATGCTTAAGAGTGCAAAAAATAATTCATTTAATCGAGAAAAACTCCAAGCGGCATTTAACAGGATTCAGGAGTCAGACCAACTGTTTAATGGGTTATTTGCGGATGTTGACCTGTATTCAAATCGTCTTGGAACAGGAGACCAGAAACAAAGTGCAACGATAGCTGAGGTTATCAAGGTGCTTGAGGGTGCCGATCTGATTCATGCAAAAGGAGATGTACTTGGTAATGCCTATGAATATCTTATCGGACAGTTTGCATCTGAAACAGGAAAAAAAGCAGGAGAATTTTATACGCCGCATGGTCCGGCACAGTTGCTTTGCCAGATTGCAATGGACGGTCTTGAAGAAAAAAGGGGATTGCAGGTATATGACCCGTGTATGGGTTCGGGCTCGCTTATGCTTAGTTGCAAAAACTATTCAAAAGAACCTGATTATATAAGATATTACGGACAGGAACTTATGCCGTCTACATATAATCTGGCTAGAATGAATATGTTCCTGCATGGAGTTTTACCTGAAAATCAGCATTTAAGAAATGGTGACACATTGGATGCCGACTGGCCGACAGACGAAGAAACAGAGTTTGATGTTGTAACAATGAATCCGCCGTATTCAGCAAAATGGTCTGCCGCTGAGGGATTTAAGCAGGATGAAAGATTTATGGACTATGGTGGAAAACTTGCACCAAAATCTAAAGCTGACTATGCCTTTTTATTGCATGGATTTTATCATTTGAAGCAGACGGGAACTATGGCAATCGTGTTGCCGCATGGAGTATTGTTCCGCGGGGCAGCAGAGGGAACGATAAGGCGGACACTTTTGGAAAATGGTTCAATATATGCTGTAATAGGATTGCCTGCAAATATGTTTTACAATACATCAATACCGACTTGTATCGTTGTATTAAAAAAGCACCGTGAGGGCAGAGATGTATTGTTTATAGATGCATCGGGTACTGAATTTTATGAAAAAGAGAAAAAACAGAATGAAATGAAAGATGAACATATAGAAAGTGTTCTGAAACTTTATAAGGACAGGAAAACAGTTGAAAAAAAGGCATATCTTGCATCTTATGAAGATATTAAATCAAATGATTTTAATCTTAATATACCGAGATATGTAGATACAACAGAGGAAGAACCTGAGATAGACCTTAATGCGTTGACAAAAGATATGGCAGAAACAGATAAAGGTATAAAAGAAAGCACGGATTCATTGCTTGGAATGATGAAAGAACTTACTTTTGGCAATGAGGAAACAAAAAATGCAGTGAACGAGCTTATCAAAGTGCTTAGGGAGGTGTGATTATGGCGAAAAAACCGAATATTAGGTTCGCAGGGTTTGAGGACGATTGGGAACAGCGTAAGCTGGGAGATGTTGTTGAATTTCTTGATACAATGAGAAAACCGTTAGAGGGTGCCAAGCGAATTTCTGGACCGTATCCATATTATGGTGCGTCTGGAATTGTGGATTATGTAGATGGATATTTATTTGATGAAGAACTCGTTTTATTAAGCGAAGATGGAGCTAATATTACAGATAGAAATTATCCAGTTTGCTTCTTAGCATCAGGAAAATACTGGGTTAACAACCATGCGCATGTGTTAAAAACTAAAGATGGAAATGAAAACAATTTCATTTGTAATTCTCTTGAACGAAAAGATTATAAACAATATAATTCTGGAATGGCTATGCCAAAATTAAACCAAGAAGTATGCAGAGGCATACCAATAAGCTGTCCAAGTTTTGATGAACAAAAGAAAATAGGGGACTATTTTAGTAACCTCGACCACCTCATCACTCTTCATCAGCGAAAGTGTGACGAGTTAAAAAAAGTAAAAAAATTTATGCTTCAAAAAATGTTTCCGAAAAAAGGAGAGAAAAATCCGGAAATCAGATTTGATGGATTTACGAACGATTGGGAACAGCGTAAGTTAGGGGAATTAGGAGAAATATTAACTGGCTCTACTCCTTCAACTTCCAATTCTGCATATTATTCAGAGGACGGAATACCTTGGGTCACACCAACAGATATTAATGAACTTACAATTTCAGATACACCAAGAAAATTAAGTGAGGAAGGTGCAAAAGTTGGTCGTGTTGTTCCTGCTAATACGATACTTTGCACTTGTATAGCCAGTATAGGGAAAAACACGCTACTTACGGTAAAAGGTAGCTTTAATCAACAGATAAACAGCCTTACTCCATACGATGAAAATGATGCATATTTCCTTTTGACGGACAGTGAAATATGGTCGAATACAATGAAACGTATGGCGGCATCTGGAACAATGCAAATAGTAAATAAAACAGAGTTTTCCGAACTGAAAACGATGGTTCCAAGTTTAGTTGAACAACAAGCTATCGGCACATACTTTCACAACCTTGACCACCTCATCACTCTTCATCAACGAAAGTGCGAAGAATTGAAAAATGTCAAAAAATATATGTTACAAAATATGTTTGCAAAAGGAGAGTGATAAAAGTAACGGAAGTAATTAGTGCATTATTTTGAATTGTAATACAGAAAGTGAGGTAAAATCATGGAGATAATTTGTTTTCACAATCCTGATGAGGAAAATGGTTATTTAAGTAATTGGTTTCATTCAGATTTTTCTATTGATGAAATTGAATTTTCATCGATGGAGCAGTACATGATGTATAAAAAAGCTGTTTGCTTTTCTGACAAAAAAATAGCAGAAGAAATTCTTTCAATAAATGATGTTGCAGAAATTAAAAGATTAGGACGGCAGATTTCAAATTATAATGATAATATTTGGAATGGAAAGAGACAGATTATTGTGTACGAGGGACTTTTGGCAAAATTTTCTCAGAATTATTCACTTAAAAAGATGTTAAAAAACACAGGTGATGCAATGCTGGCGGAATGTGCCGTGAGAGATAAAATATGGGGTATAGGATTGTCTATGAGCGATCCAAAAAGATTAAACATTGACGAGTGGAGAGGTCAAAATCTGCTAGGATATGCACTGATGCAGGTTAGGGAGAAAGTATAGTAGAATGAAAAACAGGAAACTCTTAATTTATATTAGAGGATAAATGTTTTCACGGAGAGGAGCATTTTTATGACTGAAAAAATTGGAATAGGAATACAGGAATTTGATGAAATCAGGGATGGTAAATGTTTTTATATAGATAAGACATATTTTATTCGTGAATGGTGGGAGAGCAAAGATAAGGCAACGCTTATTGCCCGTCCGAGACGATTTGGGAAAACTCTTAATATGAGTATGCTTAAACAGTTTTTTTCGGTAGATTATAAAGATAGAGAAGATTTGTTTGAGGGACTTTCAATATGGGAGGAAAAAGAGTACAGGCAGTTGCAGGGAACATATCCTGTGATTAGTCTGTCATTTGCGAATATAAAAGAAAAAAATTTTCCGATGACAAGAAAGAAAATATGTCAACTAATTACAAAACTTTATGAAGAATATTCATTTCTTTTGTTTACCGGTTTGCTGGGCGAGGCGGATAAAAGATATTTTAGGCGGGTCTCGGAAAATATGGATGACAGTGATGCTTCTTTGTCTTTGTATCAGTTATCAGACTACTTGTATCGTTATTATGGTAAAAAAGTAATAATTCTTCTTGATGAATATGATACGCCTATGCAGGAGGCATATGTAAATGGATTTTGGGATGAGTTGGCTTCATTTACAAGAAGTCTGTTTAATTCTACATTTAAAACTAATCCATATCTTGAAAGAGCGATAATGACAGGAATAACAAGAGTGAGTAAGGAGTCGGTTTTTTCTGATTTAAACAATCTTGAGGTGGTTACAACAACATCAAACAAATATATGACGGCTTTTGGTTTTACTGAGGAAGAAGTATTTAATTCGCTTGAGAAATTTGGATATGGGGATAAAAAAGAAGAAATTAAAAAATGGTATGATGGGTTTGTGTTTGGAAAAATAACAGATATTTATAATCCGTGGTCTATTTTAAACTTTCTGGATAAAGGAAAGATAGATACATATTGGGCAAATACCAGTAGTAATGGATTGGTAAGTAAACTTGTAAGAGAAGGAGATGCAGATTTAAAATCCGTTTTTGAAGAATTGTTAAAAGGCAAAAATATATTGTGTCCTATTGATGAGCAGATAGTATATAATCAACTGGATGATGATTCGGAAGCAGTCTGGAGTCTTTTGCTAGCAAGTGGTTATTTGAAAGTAGTTTCTATTGAAAAAAAAGTAGTTGGAAAGAGACAACTGTATGAACTTTCACTGACAAATATGGAAGTCCTGGATATGTTTTATGATATGGTGAGAGGTTGGTTCAAAAAGTCAGCAGGAAACTATAATGCGTTTGTAAAAGCATTGTTAATTAATGATGTTGAAGCAATGAATGAGTATATGAATGTGATTTCTGAGGAAATATTCAGCAATTTTGATGTTGGAACAAAACCTTCAAAATTACAGCCGGAGAGATTTTACCATGGGTTTGTATTGGGGCTGCTTGTTGATTTGGCAGAGGACTATATTGTGACTTCAAATCGTGAGAGTGGTTTTGGGCGGTATGATGTAATGATAGAGCCAAAAGATAGGAGTAAAGAGGCTTTTATTTTGGAGTTTAAGGTCTATAATCCAAGAAGGGAAGACTCTCTGGAAGAAACTGTAGAAAATGCTCTTATACAGATTGAAGAAAAGCAGTATGAGACAAATCTGAGTGCAAAAGGAATACCAATAGATAATATTAAAAAGTATGGTTTCGCATTTAAGGGCAAAAAGGTTCTGATAGGGTGCAGGGGTTAAATAAGGATGAGATACTTTAACTTGGGAACAGCGTAAGCTGGGGGAGGTATGTGTAAGAGTAACCAGAAAAAACAAGAATAATGAATCTGATTTGCCACTTACAATAGCATCACAATATGGCTTGATTGACCAGAGAGACTTTTTTAATAAAGTTATTGCAGCCAAAGATATGAGTAATTATTACCTTTTGAAAAAAGGTGAATTTGCATATAACAAAAGTTATTCTAAAGGATTTGATTATGGTTCGATTAAGCGGTTAAATGTTTATGAACAGGGCTGTTTATCGACATTGTATATTTGTTTTTCTATTGAAACGGATGAAGTTGATTCAGACTATTTGGAGTGTTTTTTTGACACATTAAGTTGGTATCATGATGTGTCTGCAATATGTGCTGAGGGAGCAAGAAATCATGGTCTATTAAATGTAGATGTAAAAGCTTTTTTTAAAGATGTTAATATTGAGATGCCATCGCAAATTCAGGAACAAAGAAAAATATCGGTGTTTATCAATACCATCGACCACCTCATCACTCTTCATCAGTGTAAGTGTAAAAGTTGTAAAAAGTATTATAAATGCACAAGAAAATTAAAATGATTGGTATCTTATTGAAGAAAAATTTATATTTGTTATAATAAATATAAGAGTAACAGACAATAAATTTTATTTGTAAAGGTTGTGTCTATTATGTTAGCTATGTATGATGAGAAAGAAATATTGCGTGAGTATATAGAGTATGAAAAATATC
>ENA-ORTF01004194-ORTF01004194.1-human-gut-metagenome-genome-assembly--contig:-NODE-4194-length-11311-cov-2.630330_pt1 | contig 11311 bp, 6 predicted proteins | sample MGYA00241908_ERZ509180 | MGnify/ENA primary metagenome ERZ509180 (study PRJEB26280, sample SAMEA2338814) | human gut metagenome | biome: human gut; feature: human-associated habitat; material: faeces... | reverse complement strand
CGGCCGGACGGCACGACCGTGGACCTGCTGGACGACGGCGTGTGGAATTTTGCGGGCGAGCTCGGCGCGCAGGGCCTCAACGGCCTGATCTTTGCCCTGCTGGCGGTCGATGCCGGGACCTATCCGGAGCCGGAGCGGGCGAAAAACACGCGCGCCGGGATCGTGGAGGCCATCCGCGCGGCGCAGGAGCCGGACGGCGGCTTCGGCCTGATCCCCGGAAAATCGGATGTGGACATCACCGCTATGGCGGTGCAGGCCCTATCTCCCTATCGGGACCAGATGGAGACCGAGATCGACGCGGCACTTTCCTATCTTTCCGGCCAGCTGACGGACACCTGCGGGTATATCGCCTACGGCGATGAAAACGCAGAAAGCACCGCCCAGGTCATCCTGGCCCTGTGTGCGCTGGGCATTGACCCGGAGACGGATAGCCGTTTTGTCAAGGGCGAGCACACCCTGCTGACGGAGCTTTCCCAGTTCCGAGAAGCGGACGGCACCTACCGCCATGTGCTGGAGGGGGCCGGCGACGGCCTGGCAACGGCCCAATCCGTCCTGGCCTTAGTGGCTGTGCAGCGTGTGCGGTCCGGGCAGCCGTGGGTGCTGCATTTTGACGGCACTCAAGCGCCCCGTGAGGCATTCGGCACAAACGGAATCATCATCTGCGCCGTGATCGGTGCGGTAGTCGTAATCGCCGCCGGTGCGATCTACATCATCGGCAGAAAGAGGAAAAAAGCATGAACAAGCTGACAGATCAAATTCAGGCAGAGGTCAACAAGGTCGTTTTGGGCAAGGGGGACATCGTCCGCAAGGTGCTGCTGGCCATCCTGGCACAGGGCCATGTGCTGCTGGAGGATGTCCCCGGCGTAGGCAAGACGACGCTGGCCAAGGCATTTTCCAAAACGCTAGGTCTGGACTCCAAGCGTGTCCAGTTCACCTCCGACACCCTGCCATCGGATATTATCGGGTTTTCCGTATTCGATAAGGCAGACGGCAAGCTGAAATATCAGTCTGGAGCCATTATGACCAATCTGTTGCTGGCGGACGAGATCAACCGTACCTCCAGCAAGACCCAATCCGCTCTGCTGGAGGCTATGGAGGAGTTGCAGGTCACCGTGGACGGCGTGACCCGGCCCCTGCCGAAGCCCTTTATCGTGCTGGCAACGGAAAACCCGGTGGGTTCTGCGGGTACGCAGATGCTGCCCGCATCCCAGCTGGATCGTTTCATGCTCCAACTGAGCATGGGCTATCCCAATCGGGCCAGCACGGCGGCACTGCTGAAGGATCGCCATCATGTGGACCCGCTCTCTGCCTGCCAGACAGTGACTTCCCCTGCCGAGCTGGAAAAGCTCATTGCAGAGGTCAGCAATATCCATGTGGCAGACCGAATTTATGACTATATTGCAGAGCTGGTGGATCTGACCCGCTCCAACGCCTATGTGACCCTGGGTGTCAGTCCCCGTGGCGCTTTGGCTGTGACCCGTGCGGCCAAGGCCAACGCCTACTTAGAGGGCCGGGACTATGTGATCCCTGACGATGTGTGCGCCGTGTTCCCGGATGTGTGCGTCCACCGTCTGATCCTCAACTCCAAGGCGCGGCTCCAGGACTATACAGCGGCACTGATCCTGCAAAATGTACTTACCTCCGTCCAGAAGCCGGATGTCCGGGAATTTTCCAGCAAATGAGAAAAACGATCTTAGGCAGCGCCCTGTGTTATCTGATCCTGCTGCTGGCGTTGGCGGCGCTGCTTCTTACAAGCGGCTCCTTCTGGGCGCTGGCCGGACTCTGCTTGCTGCTCCTGCTGCCCCTGGCCTCCTGGGCGGTCAATTTCTATGTCCGCAGGCACCTGCAGGCGGACATTCTGACCCCGGCCACAGCGGCAAAACGCACGGCAGTCAGCTGTCGGGTGCGTATCCGCAACGGAGCGTTTCTGCCCGTAATGCGCTATGGCTGTCAGGTCTCTATCCGCAATGATCTCACTGAGGAAGATCAGACAGTGACGCTGACCGGCAGCATCGGAGCCAAGGGTGAAAGCAGCCAAACCATCCTGCTGCAAAGCAGCTTCTGCGGCAGAGTGTATGTGCAGATCAGCCGGTTTACCCTGCTGGACTATCTGGGCCTGCTTCCCATGAAGGCCCTCGTGAAAGCGGATGCCCGTCTGACCATCCTCCCGGACCTGTATCCAATGGAGGCGGACATGACCGCCCGACCGGCCTATGCCGACGACGGCACTTCCAATCGACGGGGTGAGGACCGCAGCGAGGTGTACCAGCTCCGGGAGTATCGCCCCGGCGATGACATCCGGCAAATTCACTGGAAGCTGTCCTCCAAGTTAGATGAGCTGATTCTGAAAGAGGCCAGCCAGCCGGAGAGCCGTTCCCTTTTGGTATTCTGGGATAAGCGCACCGGCGGTAACCCCCAGCAGATGGACGCACTGGCGGAGGTCGTGTCCTCCGCAGGCACGGCACTGCTGCAAAGTGGTGTACCCTATACCCTGTGCTGGACGGACCGGGACGATCTGCAGGTCCAGGACATTTCAGAGGAAAACCAGCTTTTGCAGGCTATCCCGGCTCTGGTAAAGACCAGGGGCAGCGCTGAGTGCCGCCTGCCCAAAACTGACGGTTACAGCCGAATTCTCTGTTTCGGCACAGCGCCGGAAGAACAGCTGCTCACGGACGGACGGGTGCATTTCATCCTCTGTACCGAAGAACAGTACCCCGGTGCGACCACCTTTGCCCCGCAGAATTATTCCGAGGCCATGCAGCGACTGGAGGTTTAACCCATCATGCGAAAAAATGAAAACGGACTCCAGTGGATTGTCACCGAAACGGCACAGAAAAAGCTGCACTTTCCCTGGGGCGCTTGGGTGGTCTGTGCCGTTCTGACGGTGGGCTTCTGCTTGCTTTTAACCGCTGCATTTCCCTCTGTTCCCTACCCATGGTGGGCCATGACAGCAGCTGCGATTTTGGTGCAGGCGGCGTTGCCGATAGTATACCAAACCAGAATCGGGAACTGGCTCGTTCCAGCGGGCATCGGCGTGTTGCTTCTTCTGAGCTTGGCACTGAACAAGTTTGTCCTACCCGGTTTTGGAACACTGGCAAATGATTTCCTGACCCTGCTGACGAAAAAGACCGGGAAGATCTATCTGGACCTTGCGGCAGCGGATGCCCAATTTCTGCCTCTGGCGGTAACGGTTCTGCTACTGGCAGTGTCGCTGCTTCTCAGCCGCAGCGCATGGAGCGGACGGATGCTGCTGGCCTTGCCGATTCTGCTGCCCTGCTATGCAGCCCTGTTGCTGGGCTTGTTTCCCATAGGCATCGGCGGTGGGCTGCTGATTATTGGCACGGTGCTGCTGATGGTGCAGCACACGGCAGAGGGAGAAGCCCTTGCAGGCGTTCCGGCGCAGCTGATCTTGCCGGTCCTGTGTGCAGCGCTGTGTCTGTTGATTGGCCTGTCCTGCCAAGACAAGCTGAGTACAGACATGGTCGAGACGATGCAAACCCAGCTTCACCAGCGGCACTACGACAGCGATACCAATTCCATGCCGGAAGGAAACCTTAAGAACTTACCCGCCTGGAATAAAAGCGACACCCCGGCGCTGGAAGTCACAATGGAGCAGCCGGAAAAGGTGTATCTGCGTGGGCAGGTCTACGACACCTACACCGGCGCCAACTGGAAAGCAGCCGATAACGAAGAAACCGCCCAATATGAAGACCTCTTCTATTGGCTCCATGAGGCGGGTTTCTACGGCCAGAGTCAAATTGCACTGGCGGATGGCTATACGGAGACGGCCACACCGCTGTCCATGACTATACGAAATCTCTCCGCCTGTTCCGCCCACGGCTACTACCCCTACGCCGTCTACGGCAGCGAAACGCTGGCAGCGGACCGCATCGGGGACACGAATCTGCCCCCGGAAGAGAGCCTGTATTATCTGAAAGGCAGCGTCCCGGACTGGTATCAGATCCAGCGGAACCTCTCCACAGCCCAGGGCCGGGAAAACATCGAGACCTATCTATCCAAGGAGCAGGCCTATGCCGACTATCTCCGGGCCGTGGACCTGCAAATGACCCAGGACAGCTGGGCCGTCCTCCAGCGGCAATTGAAGCTGGACACCCAGACCCGGACCATCAGCGACATCCGCACCATCATCTTTGACTATCTACGGGAAGCCATGACCTACGATGAGACTGCCCGGACCATGAACGGCAGCGGCGACTTCCTACAATATACGCTGGAGCGCAGCGGACACGGCTACAGCGTCCATTACGCCACGGCAGCGGTGCTGATGCTGCGCTACATGGGCGTTCCGGCCCGCTATGTGGAGGGATATTACCTCTCGGCAGAGGATGCCGCCCGCTACAAGGCCGGTGAGACCATTACCCTGACGGAAGAAAACGCCCACGCCTGGGCGGAATACTATGTCAGCGGTGTCGGCTTTGTGCCGTTCGAGGTGACTCCCGGCTACATAGACGACGAGGAACTGTCCCTGGGCGGCGACAGCCCGGATGAGAATACCTATGAGAACAACACCCAGCAATTTGTAGAGGTGGAGCAGCCAGAGGAGGTCAACGAGCACAAGCAGGACCGATTTACCTTCTCACTGAATGCCCACTACCTACTGCTTCTTCCCTTGCTGCTGATCCTGCTGCTGGCCGGGTGCATTTTCCATCGCCGCAGGGTGTTTCGGAAGAAGATGGCCGCTATCGACGCCGCAAACGACCGGGAGGCCATTGCCATGCGCTATGGCTATGCCGTTTGCCTGCTGCGCCACAGTACGGTGCAGTTCTCGGAGGATGCTGCGGAGGCCGCAGAACTGAATCAAAAGGCGCTGTTCAGCACCCAGGAGATGACCCCGGAGCAGCGCAAGCAGGTTGACTCATTTGCCGTGCGTGTACTGGATGCCTGCAAGGGCAGCTGGACAACCTGGGAGAAAATACGGTACCGGCTATGGAACTGCCTGTATTGAAAAAAAGGAGGAAGGAAAATGCACAAAAGAGTAATGGCTCTGCTGCTGAGTCTGGTGCTTCTGCTCTCTGCCGCCATGCCGGTCACGGCGATGGCCGCAGAGGGGTACGCCGGTAGCTTTGTGCTTGTGGCTATGAACGCCAACAGCACCATCGTGGAGCCGACCCGTATCCAGTATAAATCTGGGCAAACCATTCAACAGGCGCTGGCGGATTCAGATATTGACTTTGTCGGCCTGGAAAACGGATTCGTCTATGAGATCAACGGCGTTTCCGCCAATTACCTGCTCTATTATGACAAGGGTGGCTATAAGCTGGACGCTCCGGCTTCTTCCGTCAAGGCCCTTTGCTTCCATGTATCTTCGACTTATTCGGACGCAGCTATCCAGCTGATTATCCAAATGGCGGATTACCTGGACATGACCAACCATGTGCAGAATTATCCGGCAGCGGCCAGTGCCTACGCAGCGGCGCTGAAGGGCCTGCGGACGGCAACTGCCGACTCGGCAGGACCATTGCTGAAAAACCTGAAAGACGCCATTGCCGAATATGCGGCCCTTCTGGACGGGACCAAATACACCGTCTCCGCCACAGCAACCCAAAACGGCAATGCGGTGGAGGCACCGATCCTCTCCCTTACGGATGTCTATGGCAATGTTACCACCGGCACCGGCAGCGTCCAGGTCATCGCCGGTGACTATAAGTTCCGTGTGTCCGACGGCGGATATAACCGCACAGAGGGAACGCTGACGGTTTCCGCCGACGCCCAGGTCTCTGCGACCCTGCCCTACGGCGAGTGGTTCGGCAATATCCGGCTGCTGGATGCCGATCAGGAACCCTACCGCGCTGCACAAAACCGTGAAAACCACACGGCGCAGTATTGGATCGAGGATACAGCCAATGCTCTGAGCAGCGTGTATCTGAATGCGGCGATGGGCAATGTCCCGAATACCAAGACCACCAAGCTCCGCACCATCTATACCGGCACCAACGGCAAGGATATGTCGGGCATATCCCGCAGCTGGAACAGCACAGCCACATCCCTTACTTATCTGCTGACCTCTGGCATGGAGGGCAAGACCTTCGCGCTGGAAGCACAGTATACAGGCTCGGACGGCTACACGCAGATTCAGTCCTACGATGTCACCGTGACCCGTGTGCCCACGCTGAAGGCTCTGGCAGCCACGGCGGAGGGGACCAAGCTGCCCCTGGAGTTTGCGCCCAACACCCGGGAGTACAGCCTAAAAACCGTGTCCTCCACTGTGGATATTGACGCCGCACCATTTGGTGAGGATTATACCGTCACCGGAACCGGGGCGGTGCAGCTGACCGGAGACACGCAGGATCACATGATTCAGGTAGCAGCGCCCAACGGGGAGCAGAGCACCTATACCCTCCACATTCAGAAGGTAGCTTCCGTACCGGTGACGCTGGCTGTGCCTTCCGGAACAACGGTGCAGGTGATCAATGGAGCAGGCTCCGAGATTGCCCCGGTGGACGGGATCTATCACCTGGTCCCCGGCGAGAGCTATACCTGCATCGCCACGAAGAACACCTGGTATCATACGCAGATCACCTTCACGGCCTCCAGCGGACTGAATGTGTCCGTCCCGGAGCCTGTCACCACCGACTGGCTGACCGATCTGGCATTCTACAACGGCACCTATGCTTCCAGCCGGATCGCCTACGCCGCCGACAAGACCTTCACGGCGGCAGACCACACCTACAACTATACGGTGTCCGACTGCAACAGCTCCGTTGCCATGCAGGCCACGGCAACCGGAACCGTGACGGCGCTGTATCGGACCCAAAGCACCGTGCCGGGGATTCATAATCTCGCACGGATGGAGACGATCACAACGCCTGTCAGCAAAACGGGTCTTGCTCAGAGCCTGACCTACGCCGTGGCCAAGGCCGGTTACGGCCAGACGGTGACGATCCGCATTTCCAAGACAGAAAACGGCACTACCTACTATCAGGACTACGATATTCAGCTGCTGCGGCAGCTGCACCTGTCCAGCCTGACTATTGCCACAAAGGATGAGACACTGCCCTTTGTAACTCCAAAGGGCGCAACGGCCCGCTTTGATCGAGATACCACGGATTATTATGTTAAGGTAGACCGGGAGACCGCCGCTCTCTACCTCTCCGGCACCTATCCCAACAGCAGAACAGACACCGCCTGCTGCGGCGGGTACTATGCCAAGGTCAACGGCGTACGCTATGACACGCTGGCCGGCGCGGAAGCGGTCCTGAACACAGACCTTTATAATGAGGATATTTCGGTACAGGTCTGCCACGCAGATACCGGCAGCATTGAGCTGACCTATACCGTCCATGTTCAGAAAAGTGACCCCATCCAACTGACCATCCAAACGACCCCGGCGGATGCCACGGTGTTCCTGACCAACGATCTGAACGGCAAGCGCATCGTGGAGAAAAACGGCACCTACAGCCTGACCCCCGGTGCCAGCTATTCCTACACTACCACCTGCGCCGAGTACATCGGTCAAACGGTGGAGCACTATACCGCCCCCGACAAGGACGGTACACTGACCATTACGCTAAAGAAGGCTCCAGCCAACGACAAGCTCATCAATTTCGATTCTGCGTGGCCCCACTTACGCCAAAACAATGAGAATAACGGTGTGGTGGACTACAAGACGCCGGTCTACGCCAAGGATGCCGAGCTGTACTGGGCTACCTCCATTGGATCCGGCTACGATGTGAACGCCTGCGGCTGCCCCATTTTGGTGGACGGTGCCATCTACACCTACTCCGGCTCCCGCATTTACAAGGTGGATGCTATCTCCGGCGAAATTCTCATTGATAAGCCCATGGATCACAACTCCAGCTTCGCCATCAACCCGCCCACCTACGCCAACGGCATGATTTTCGTGGGCCTGTCTGACGGCACGATCCAGGCGTTCGACGCCAATACCCTGGACTCCCTGTGGATCTACCGGGACTCCATCGGCGGTCAGCCCAACAGCTCTATTGTCTATCACGATGGCTACATCTACACCGGTTTTTGGGTGGGCGAGATCAACGAGGCCCACTATGTGTGCCTGAGCGCCACCGACGAGGACCCCACGCAGACGATGGAAGAAAAGCTCCCCACTTGGTACTACACCAGCAAGGGCGGCTTCTATTGGGCCGGTGCCTATGTGTGCGACGACTTCCTGCTGATCGGCACGGATGACGGCGCTTCCGGCTACACCACCGGCAAGCCCAGTCTGCTGTCCTTTAACCCCAAGACCGGCGAACTGCTGTCCTCCTACAAGATGAATGTGACCGGCGACATCCGCAGCTCTATCACCCATTACAACGGCAAGTATTACTTCACCAGCAAGGGCGGCTACTTCTACGAGGCCACTGTGGACGAAAAGGGTACCATTGAGGATGTCCGCACCTTGAAGCTCTACAACTATGCGGACGATCCCGCCAATCCCGCCATGTCCACCTGCACACCCACCATTTACAATGGGCGGGCCTATATCGGCATCTCCGGCACGGCACAGTTCGGCGCATACAGTGGCCATAACCTTACGGTCATCGACATCCCCAACTGGGAGATTGCCTATACGGTACGCACCCACGGCTATCCCCAGACCAGCGGTGTTCTGACCACGGCCTATATGGAGGAGACAGGCTGCGTCTATGTGTATTTCTTCGATAACTTCACCCCCGGCAAGCTCCGGGTGCTGGAGGACAAGCCCGGTCAGACCGAGGTTTCTCTGAAAACCATGGAGACCTATACCGCCAGCGGAAAAACGGAGACCTATACGACGCCCTACAACATCTTCACCCCCAGCGGCGCACAGGCGCAGTACGCCATCTGTAGCCCCATCATGGATGAGTACGGCACCATCTACTTTAAAAACGACTCCGCCTACCTGATGGCCGTGGGCAGCACCATTGAACGCATCGAGGTCACGAAGCTGCCGGACAAGACGACCTACAATGTAAAAGACACCTTCGACCCCACCGGTATGCAGGTAACGGCCTACTACGCCAACGGCATGACCCGCGATGTGACAAAGTATGTCACCTGGTCCGATAAGCCGCTGAAGGCCAGTGATACCGACTTCCAGATCACCTTCCCCTACGCCATGTACCAAAACCGAGAAAACAGCGACACCCTGGAGATGGAATACGGCGTCCACTGCGATAAGCCCATGACTACCCTGACCCTGACCATTGGGGACCAGACCGAGGTCAAATACGGTGATGTAAATGGGAATGGTAAAGTCGATTCCACGGATGCCGCCATTGTCTACCGTTATGCAAATGGAAAATATCAGTTGTCTGCGGATCAACTTTTGGCAGCTGATGTAAATGGTGATGGTGTCGTGAATACGACGGATGCTGCATTGATCTACCGTGTAGCAAACGGAAAGCTGTCAAAGTTCCCGGTGGAACAATAAATCATAGTGGTACACGGAAATAACCCGGATATGAAATGACCTCCCCAGCTTGCCCACCGTGCGCATTGTACGGTGGGTAAGCCGCACTGACGGCAAAAAAACATTTCTGCAAGGAGAAGACGCCTATGAAAAAACATTCCATTGCGCTGCTGCTCCTGCTGGTGCTGCTGACCGGCTGCGGCGCAAAGACAGAGGAGGCACCATGGCAGACCGCCTACCGTGAAACGGGTAAATATCTACAAGAGCAAGATGCGCTTTCCGCAGGCTCTGTTGGCGGCGAGTGGGCGGTGATCGGCCTGAGCCGTGCCGGACTTCTCAGTGATGAGACTGCGCAGAGCTATGAGCAGACGGTAGAGGACTATGTCAAGCAAGCAGGTTCCGTGCGGCTGCACCACGCGAAATCCACTGAGAACTCCCGCGCCATCTTGGGCCTGACGGCTGCCGGATATAATGCCGCCAACATGGCGGGCGTTGATCTGACGGCGGGCCTAACCGACATGGCCTATCTGCGGGCACAGGGTACCAACGGCCCCATCTGGGCGCTGATCGCGCTGGACTGCCATGGCTACGATATTCCCCAGTGCGCCGATGGCGAGGAGCAGACCACCTGCGAGGGACTGGTGGCGGAGATTCTCTCCTATCAGTGCAGCGACGGCGGCTGGGCGTTGATGGGCGACGAATCCGATGTGGACATGACCGCCATGGCCCTGACATCTCTGGCCCCTTATCAGGAGGAGACAGACATCAAGGCGGCAGTTGACGCGCCGCTGACCTATCTGTCCGATGCCCAGCAGGCCGATGGCGGCTTCATGAGCTGGGGCGCGGCCAACAGCGAGTCCTGCGCACAGGTCATCGTGGCTCTGACGGCGCTGGGCATTGATTCCGCAGCGGACAGCCGCTTCGTAAAAAACGGCGCGTCCCCGCTGGACGGCCTGTGCGCCTTTGCCTGCGAGGGCGGCGGCTTCCGTCACAGCGATGAGGTATGGCTACTGAGCAGGGCTTCTACGCACTGGCCGCCTGCGACCGCTTCCGGCAGGGCCAGACACGCCTGTTCGACATGACGGATATTGAGGTGAAGTGATATGCGGCGATCCAAACCTCTGTGCACATTGCTTCTGGCACTGCTCCTGCTGACCTGTGCCGGAGGGAAAACCGGCTCCTGTAGAGCCACAGGACAGCGATGTGGATGCGGACACAAAGTATACCTGCATCATATCCATCTCTTGCGAGACGATCTTGGACAATATTGATAAGTGCGTTGAGAGCAAGAAAGCCCTTGTGCCGGAGGACGGTATCATCCTTCCAGCCACAGAGGTAACGTTCAGCGACGGCGAAAGTGTCTACGATGTACTGCAGCGTGTCTGCAAGGCAAATAAGATACACATGGAGTCCAGCTTTACGCCGGTGTATAACAGTGCCTATATCGAGGGTATTCACAATCTGTACGAGTTCGATGTAGGGAAGCTCTCCGGCTGAATGTATGCCGTCAACGGATGGTTTCCTAACTACGGCTGCTCCCGCTACCAACTGAATAACGGCGATGTGGTGGAGTGGTGCTATGCCTGCGATCTGGGAGAAGATCTCGGCAGTGGTATGGGAGGATAATGGAGGCACCAGAATATAGAGAACGCTGATATAGGAAGCGGAGTTCCCGGAACACATTGGCCTCTGGAGATATTCGAGAGGCCGCCTAACCATGCGACCAGACAACACAACAAAACGGACAAAAAGCCAAGGATGGCCCTTTGCGGCCATCCTTGGCTTTTTGTCCGCTTTTCATTATGCGAATACCAATTTCATTGCCGTGCCCCACCGTTTCTGCCGTTTGCGAGTTCTTCACAAATGACGAAACGGAGGGAATAAAAGGTCCCGTCAAGATTTGGACCTGTTGACAAAAGCAAAAATTCTGCTGGAACCCAC
>ENA-ORTF01004185-ORTF01004185.1-human-gut-metagenome-genome-assembly--contig:-NODE-4185-length-11336-cov-13.391100_pt1 | contig 11336 bp, 14 predicted proteins | sample MGYA00241908_ERZ509180 | MGnify/ENA primary metagenome ERZ509180 (study PRJEB26280, sample SAMEA2338814) | human gut metagenome | biome: human gut; feature: human-associated habitat; material: faeces... | reverse complement strand
CGCGCCACGGCGGTGCCAACCTGATGGTGATGCAGATGATGCAGAACATCCGCGAAAACCTACACGACACCGAGGACGATGAAGAGCTGGAAGCCTACCTGAAAAAGCTGCTGCACGGCGAAGCATTTGACCGCAAAGGCCTGATCTACGGCATGGGCCACGCGGTGTACTCCCTCAGTGACCCCCGTGAGGTGGTATTCAAGGGCTATGTGGAACAGCTGGCCCACGAGAAGGGCCGCGACAAAGACCTTGCCCTTTACAACAAGATCGAGCACATGGCCCCGCAGCTGATCGCGGAGGAGCGCAAAATTTTCAAGGGTGTCAGCCCCAATGTGGACTTCTACAGCGGCTTTGTGTACGATATGCTGGGCATCCCCATGGAGCTGTACACGCCGCTGTTCGCCGTGGCCCGCGTGATGGGCTGGAGCGCCCACCGCATTGAAGAGCTGCTCAGCGCAAACAAGATCATCCGCCCGGCCTACAAGAGCCTTGGCGGCACCCACGAATATATCCGCCGCAATGAGCGGGAATAACAGGGAGGATGCATGATGAGCGTGGAACTGAAACATCACCCGGAAGAATGGTTCTTCCTGCACAATTTTGATATCGACAAGGTGTTCAGCACCATCCAACGGGCGGATTACCTGATCTTATATTACATTAAGATGCAGGCCGAACAGCACCCGGACAGTAAGGTTTATCTGGCTGACCTTGCTGCCGTGATGGGCCTGAAGGTGACAGAGCTTTCCAAGGCCGTTGAAAAGCTGCAGGACAAGGGCTTTGTGGCATGGAAGACCGACCGTGAAGCGGGCCGCACCTATGTGGAGCTTTCCAGCAAGGCTGTGGAGCTGATGGCGGAGGAGCGCGCGTTCATGCAGCGCTGTTACGCCCGCCTGCGTGCAGAGCTTGGCGACGAAGAACTGCATCGTGCAGTAAGCACCATGCAGAGCGTGACGGCCATCCTGAAGGATGAACGGGAACACAGCGGCGTATAAAAACAGCCTCAACGAAAAAATGAGATAGACTTCCCCGAAAGGGGTTGCCTATCTCATTTTTTGTTGTAAACTGAGGTTCCCGGATCAACAAATAAATTCTACTGAAAAAAGCCAGAGCGGCTATTTTAAATCGTTTACCGGATCAGGTTCACAAACACCGGGCAGAGCACTGCGGTCAGCACACCGGCCACCGCAATGGAAAGGCCGCTCATGGCACCTTCCACCTCGCCCATCTGCAGGGCTTTGCTGGTGCCCACGGCATGGGCCGAAGTTCCGATACCCACGCCCTTGGCGATGGGGTCGGTGATGTGGAACATCTTGCACACCGTCTCAGCCAGCAGCGCTCCCACGATGCCGGTAACAATGACGATCGCACCGGTCAGGGCAGCAATGCCGCCCAGCTCAGCGGCCACATCCATGCTGATGGCGGTGGTCACGGATTTGGGCAGCAGGGTGGCATACTGCTCACGGGTCAGGTCCAGCGCCAGTGCCAGCGCCAGTGCGCTGCCAAGGCTCACCAGCGTGCCCACCGAGATACCCGCAATGATGGCGGCGGCGTTCTCTTTCAGCAGGTCGATCTTTTCATACAGCGGAATGGCCAGTGCCACGGTGGCGGGCAGCAGCAGATAGTTCACCGGTGCCGCGCTGGCCTTGTAGTCCGCATACGGGATGCTGCACACCGACAGAAAGATGATCACAAAGATGCTGCCCAGCAGCAGCGGGTTAAAAATGGCTTTGCCTGTCACCTTATTGATAAGGGTGCCCAGTGCAAACGCGGCCAGCGTAAGCAGAACGCCCCATGCTGCGGAGCCAGACAAAAAATCATTCAGCAGCTGCGTCATTGTCAGCCTCCTTTTTCTTGCGGCCGGTCAGGGCCTGCGTGGTCTTGCCTGCACTCACCATCACCAGCACAGTGACCGGGATAATGGCAATGAGGATGGGCAGCAGCATCTCGCCCATCTCTGCCCACAGTTCCATCACACCGGCGGCAGCGGGCACGAACAACAGCGGAAAGATGCCTGTGAGATAGGTTCCCACCTCTTTCACATCGTCCAGCTTTACCAGCTTGAAGTTCAGCGCTGCCAGCAGCAGCACCAGACCGTAGACGCTGGCCGGGACTGGCAGCGGCAGCACTACATGAAGGATCTCGCCCAAAAAACAAAACGCAAGAATGCGCGCAAACTGAAAAATATATTTCGTAGTAAAGTTCCCCTTTCCTCGATCAAAAGCGTAAATGGACACATCAAGGGTAAAGTATACCGCAGGAGCCCCAATCCATCAACCGTGATTCTGGATAAGAAAAATTGCACATTTCGCCGAGAACTGTGCAAAAAAAGGCGCGCCGGTCAAGCCGGTGCGCCTTTTTGCATGTTATCAGAAATACCGTCAGATCACATAATCATTCCCGGCCTGATCAGGCCGGGCGAGATCGGCCAGTGTGATATTGCCGAAATAATTGGAAATCAGATCGTCCAGCCCCTTCCACATCTCGTAGGTGCGGCAGTTTGCCATGCGGGAGCAGGGGGTCGCATTGGGGGTCAGGCAGCTCACCGGCGCAAGGCTGCCCTCGGTCAGCATCAGGATCTCGCCCACGGTGTACTGATCCGGGCTGCGGGTGAGCCGGTAGCCGCCGCCCTTGCCGCGCAAGCCCTCCAGAAAGCCGTTCTGCACCAGCACCTTAAGGATGTTTTCCAGATATTTTTCCGAGATCTCCTGCCGGGCAGCGATCTCCTTGAGAGGGACATATTTTTCAGACTGATGCTCGGAAAGGTCGATCATCACGCGCAGTGCATAGCGCCCTTTGGTGGACACGATCATAATAGTGTACTTCCTTTGTTGGTTATAGATTGAGTTTTTAACCTATTATACAACAGGGTAAATAATATTTCAATCCCACTTTTTTCAAAAAATCCATTGACAACCGCACAGAACGGGTCTATAATACCATCAAACCCACAAACAATGTTGGTATAAAGGTTTTGGAACCGGGTCGTCCAGCAGGGCACATGTGCCCATAACTGTATCAGGGAGGAAACTACAATGAGCAAGATTTATACTGCCGCAGATCAGCTGATCGGTCATACTCCGTTGCTGGAGCTGACCCATATTGAAAAGGAGCAGGAGCTGCCTGCCCACATCATTGCCAAGCTGGAATACTTCAATCCGGCCGGTTCTGTCAAGGATCGCATCGCCAAAAAGATGATCGATGATGCCGAGGAAAAGGGCCTGCTGAAGGAAGGTTCCGTGATCATTGAGCCTACCTCCGGTAATACTGGCATCGGTCTGGCCGCTGTGGCAGCCGCCAAGGGCTACCGCATCATCATCGTGATGCCCGAGACCATGAGCGTGGAGCGCCGCCAGCTGATGAAGGCTTACGGTGCAGAGCTGGTGCTGAGCGAGGGTGCTAAGGGCATGAAGGGTGCCATTGCCAAGGCCGACGAGCTGGCAAAGGAGATCCCGAATTCCTTCATCCCCGGCCAGTTCGTGAACCCGGCCAACCCTCAGGCCCACATCGAGACCACCGGCCCCGAGATCTGGGAGGACACCGACGGCAAGGTGGATATCTTTGTGGCAGGCGTGGGCACCGGCGGCACCGTGACCGGCGTGGGCCAGTACCTGAAGAGCAAGAACCCGAACGTCAAGGTGGTGGCTGTAGAGCCTGCTTCCTCTCCTGTGCTGAGCAAGGGCACCGCAGGCGCACACAAGATCCAGGGCATCGGCGCGGGCTTTGTGCCGGACGTACTGGACACCAAGGTGTATGACGAAATCATCGCCGTGGAGAACGACGATGCCTTTGCCACCGGCCGTCTGATCGGCCACAAGGAAGGCGTGCTGGTGGGTATCTCCTCCGGTGCTGCTGTTTATGCTGCCCTGCAGCTGGCAAAGCGCCCGGAGAATGCCGGTAAGAACATCGTGGTCCTGCTGCCCGATACCGGCGACCGCTACCTGTCCACCCCGCTGTTTGCAGACTGATCTTTCAAAAAGCTTGCTTCTCCCGTTCTGTGACTTCACAGGGCGGGAGTTTTTTGTTACAATATCCCTATCAAACACTTTGGAGATTTGCTCATGAATTACTATGCTGCCCCCATGGAGGGCCTGACCGACCGGGTGTGGCGGCAGGCACACCAGAAATGGTTCGGCCCTGCTGGCAATGCCGACCGCTACTATGCCCCTTTCATCTCCCCGCCGGAGAACCGGGTGCTCATTAAAAAGAAGATGGCCGAGCTTGCCCCTGCGGCAAACCCCGGCGCACCGGTGATCCCGCAGCTGCTGGCAAAGGACGGCGAACTTGCCGCATGGATGATCGGCGAGCTGCGCGGCCTTGGCTACACCGAGGTGAACCTGAACCTCGGCTGTCCTTCCGGCACCGTCACCGCCAAAGGCAAGGGTTCCGGGATGCTGCGCGACTCCGTCAAGCTGGACGCTTTTCTTGCTGCCGTATTTGCCAATGCGGAAGGGCCTATCTCGGTCAAGACCCGGCTGGGCGTGGAAAAGTCGGAAGAATTTGCTGCCATTCTGGACATCTATAACCGGTATCCCATCTGTGAGCTGACCATCCACCCGCGTGTGATGCGCCAGCTCTACCGCGGGCAGGCCGACCGTGCCGCTTTTGCCGCCGCCCTGCCCGGGTGCCGGATGCCCGTGTGCTACAACGGCGATGTGACCACCGCTGCGGACCTGCACACGTTGGAAGCGCAGTATCCGCAGCTGTCCGGCATCATGGTAGGGCGCGGCATCATTGCGGACCCGGCGCTCTTCCGTGAAGCACGCGGCGGCGCACCGGCCGCACGGGAAGAGCTGCGCGGATACCTTGACGACCTCTACCACGGATACTCCGAACTGTTCGGCAGCGCCGGGTGCGCGGTGAGCCGCATGAAGGGACACTGGTTCTACCTCATTCACAAGTTTGAGGGGGCCGAAAAGCTGGAAAAGCAGCTGCGCAAGGCGCGGGAACCGTGGGAATATGAGGTCGTCGTAAACCAGATCTTTACGCTGCCGTTCCGGCCGTAACGGTTGGAATGGCCTCCGTTTCGCTCTGGCCATCTTCAGCGAAAATTTTATTTTATATAGTTGCAATTCAGAAGGATCTGCGGATTTTTCTGAATTGCGTTTTCACCGGAGGGACTGTAACGGTAAATAGCATCTGCATTCTATTATGAAAAAGCCCCGCCATCATAGCGACGGCGGGGCATGAGCAGACAAGCGATATCAGACGTTCAGATAACTGCGCAGCATGGCCTGCAGCAGATCGTCACGATCCACCTTGCGGATCATGGAACGGGCATTCTTATAGGTCGTGATGTAGGTGGGGTCTTCGGACAGGATATAGCCCACCAGCTGATTGACCGGATTATAGCCTTTTTCCTTTAAAGCATCGTACACCTGCTGTACGATCTCATGGATCTCATAGTCCTTTTTGTCGTGGATCGAAAAAATAGCGGTCTCGCCACTCACGGAATACACCCCCTTAGGAAGAACTACATTCATTGTACACGAATTGCGAGGAAACTTCAAGCTAAACAGACCGGATTTGCACAGTTTGCATAAAATTTCCGGTCCTGATTTTGCAGGCTGACGGCCTGCACCGCCGCAAATGCGGCAGAAGGAGGGCCTTTATGCTGTATGGCATCGGCTGCGACCTGTGCGAGATCGCGCATCTGGGAAAAAGCCTTACCGGCGCACACGCTGCAGCCTTTATCCGCCGGGTGTACGGCGAGGCCGAACGCGCTGCGCTGAGCCTTGACGAACCACTGCCCGCCGGGCGCAGCGCTGCCCACCGGCTTGCCAGCGCCGCAGCCAACTTTGCCGCCAAGGAAGCCTTTTTAAAGGCGGCAGGCACCGGCCTGCGGGAGCCGTTCTCCCTGTGTGAGATCGAGGCTGTCCGGCTGGAAAGCGGTGCACCTGCCTATCATTTTTCCGGCCAGACGGCGGAATGGATGCAGGCCCATGGCCTTGCCGCCCGGCTCTCTCTGAGCCACGAGGGCGGCATGGCGCTGGCCTTCTGTACACTGGAAACTCTGTAAGCCTTTGTGCATACAATGGAATATCCCCTGCGCTGCATAACCGGCGCGCAGCCGGCTCATACTGAGATCAGACGAAGATGCGCCGGACGCATCACATAAGCGGGGCGCATCCTCCAAATGCAGGGAGGGAGATTCCATGGAGGTACACAGAGGAGAAGTTTTTTACGCAGATCTTTCGCCGGTGGTGGGGTCGGAGCAGGGCGGCGTGCGCCCGGTACTGATCGTGCAGAACGAGATCGGCAACCGGCACAGCCCTACCGTGATCGCTGCGGCCATTACATCCCGGCTGGACAAGGCCCGCCTGCCCACCCACATCAATATCCGGGCAGCGGATACCGGCCTTGCCAAGGACAGCGTGGTGCTGCTGGAGCAGATCCGCACGCTGGATAAGCACCGCCTGCGGGAGCGGGCCGGGCAGATCACGCCGGAAGATCAGAAACGTGTGGATCAGGCTTTGGATGTAAGCCTGGGGCTTACTTCATATTAAGGGGCTGTTGCAAAACAGCTCTTTGAAAAGATCATGCACAAAACCCGGAACCTTTTTTCGGCCAAAACGGCTCAAAAAGGGCTCCGGGTTTCTGATTTTACGCTGTTTCTTTGTGCAAGCTGCGATCGTTTTTTCATTTTCCGGCTTAATTTTTTTGAAAAGGCGCGCGAAGGCTGGTTATTCCCGCCAGAAAATGCTATACTTTTCTGCAGAATGATTGTGCTGTCGTGTGCAGCATATGCAGGTTTTATGATGATATCGGAGGGCTGATTATATGATCATCCAAAGCAAAAAAGTATGGATCGCCGACCAGTTCATTTCTGCTGCAGTCGAACTGGAGCAGGGCAAGATCACCGGCATCTTCCCCTATGGTGAAAAGCAGGCCGATGTGGACTATGGCTCCAAGCGCATCGTGCCCGGTTTTATGGATATCCACTGCCATGGTGCCTACGAGTTCGACACCAACGACGCAAAGCCGGAGGGCCTGCGCTACTGGGCAAAGCATATCGTCTCTGAGGGTGTGACCAGCTTTCTGGCCACTACCGTCACCCAGAGCGTGGAGGTGCTGACCAACGCCGTGGCCAATGTGGCCGACGTGATGGAGGGCAGCTACGAAGGTGCCGAGATCCTTGGCATCCACTTTGAAGGCCCCTACCTCGATATGAAGTACAAGGGCGCACAGCCTCCGGAGTACATCGCAAAGCCCAGCGTGGAGCAGTTCAAGCACTACCAGCAGGCAGCACGCGGCCACATCCGCTATGTGACCCTTGCACCGGAACACGACGAAGGGTTTGCACTGACCCATTACCTGACCGGGCACGGCGTGGTGGTCAGCATCGGCCATAGTGCCGCCACCTATGAGCAGGCCGTGATGGCCTATGCCAACGGTGCCCGCTCCATGACCCACGTGTACAACGGCATGTCCCCCTTCGCCCACCGCGCCAACGGTCTGGTGGGCGCAGCCTACCGCATCCGCACCATGTACGGCGAGATCATCTGCGACGGCTGCCACTCCACCCCTGCTGCCCTGAACAACTACTTCATGAGCAAAGGCCCGGATTACGCCATCATGATCTCGGATGCACTGATGGCCAAGGGCACCCCCATTGGCAGCGAGTACATCTTTGGCGGCAACCATATCACCATCTACCCGGACGGCAGTGCCCATCTGGACAACGGCACGCTGGCCGGTTCCACTTTGAACATCAACAAGGGCCTGCGCATTCTGGTGGAGGAGGCCATGGTGCCCTTCAACTATGCACTGAACGCCTGCACCATCAACCCGGCACGCTGCCTGCATCTGGACGACCGCAAGGGTTCCATCCAGATCGGCAAGGATGCCGACCTTGTGGTGCTGGACGACAACTACGATGTGCTGCAGACCTACTGCATGGGCAAGGCCCAGCTGTAATTTCTGGCTGACGCGAACAAAGGATGTGTTAAACCCGTTATGATCCAGATCGCCTTCTGCGACGATGACCAAACAGTTCTGGACCAGCTCTCTGCCCTGCTGGAAAAATATCGCGCCCAGCGCTGTGTCCAGATCCAGTGCACAGCCTTTCACAGCCCGCTGGATCTGCTGGCCGAGATCGAAAAGGGCACCCGGTACGATATCCTGTTTCTGGATGTCATCATGCCGGCCGAAAACGGCATTACCGCCGCCAAGGAGATCCGGCAGTATGATAATGTCGTCAAGATCATCTTTCTCACTTCTTCCGCCGAGTTTGCAGTGGAATCCTATGTGGTGGGTGCCCATTTCTACCAACTCAAGCCCATCTGGGAGGACAGCTTTTTCCGTCTGACGGATTCGGTGATCGCCGAGTGCCGCCGCGCCGACCAGCGCAGCCTGATCCTGCGCTGCAAGACCGGCATCTCCCGCATCGATCTGGACCAGCTGCTCTACTGCGAAGTGCTGGGTCGCACTGCTGGTCATTGCGCTGTTCCCGACAAGCGGCACCGCGCTGCAGGATGCCACCGAGCTGGTCGTCACCCTGCCGCTGCTGCTGGCACTGGTGCACTGGATCGCGCCTTCGGTGCGCGCGCTGTCGCACTCTTCGCTCAAGCTGCAGCTGCAGTTCAGCGTGGACGGCAGCGCAGGCTTTTACCGCATTGAAAAGTCCGGCACCTTGCTCCGCCTGAAGGCAGAATAAAATCACAGTGCGCATTCGTTCCACCCTTAATACGCAAAATACCCCTCGGCTCCCGCAGCAGGAAACCGAGGGGTATTTGTTATGCTTTATTTGTGTTATTTGTGTCGGTTCAAGCCCTTACGCGATCACTTGCGGGGATTCTTGATCGCAGCCTGGGCGGGCGATAAAATTGCAGAGTTCTCCTTTCCAGAAATATCATTTCACTTTTCGTTGCGCCCGTGGTTCTTTTTTGTAAGCCCCGCGTATGCGGGGAAAAGGGCGTGTACGCCATGCTGTACACCGGTTTGTGGGGATCACCCCCGCATGTGCGGGGAAAAGGTGCCAGCTGGTACACGCCTACGATGACGGCTGGGATCACCCTCGCGTATGCGGGGAAAAGTCTTCGAGAGGCCGGGTGGATTTGTTGAGATTAGGATTACCCCCGCGTATGCGGGGAAAAGGTCGAAGAGCATGACGCTGCGTTCCTTGCGCGGGGATCACCCCCGCGTATGCGGGGAAAAGCGATCGCGCAGACATCATCTTGTCGCCGAACAGGGATCACCCCCGCGTATGCGGGGAAAAGTTTTGTTTCGTTCTTTCATTGTACAACCTTTTGGGATCACCCCCGCGTATGCGGGGAAAAGGTCGGCGGCATCTCGGCCCGCAGCTGCTGCACGGGATCACCCCCGCGTATGCGGGGAAAAGCAGGCTTTGCTATGTACTTGGATGTTTCTGCAAGGATCACCCCCGCGTATGCGGGGAAAAGAAAGTCATGCGCGGCGCAAAAGACAAGCGCATGGGATCACCCCCGCATGTGCGGGGAAAAGCTCAAGACCTGACCGACCGTCAACCGGTCTGCTGGATCACCCCCGCATGTGCGGGGAAAAGACGCTGTAAAGCGGCATTCTGCGCGTGGTTTTGGGATCACCCCCGCATGTGCGGGGAAAAGGCTTCGCACTCTGCAACGCTCTTCGGTGTCGGGGGATCACCCCCGCATGTGCGGGGAAAAGTTGGTCGAACGCTCTACCTTGTAGCCGGCGAGAGGATCACCCCCGCGTATGCGGGGAAAAGTTTTTTGCAGCGTACGGCGCAATGCCGCTGTCAGGATCACCCCCGCGTATGCGGGGAAAAGACTAAAAAGATCCCGTAGCACCGTGCCTCATGTTGCTATTGTACCGCTGTTTCCTTCAGTTTGCAATAAACCTGTTGTATCAGACGGCAGTCCGGCAGGGCGCGATGCTCCACTTTTTCTGCCAGCTGAAAATGCTGTGCCAGCGTCACCAGCTTATAATTTGCGATCCTTGTAAGGTTTCGGCGGGCAAGTTGTGCAAGGTCGATCTGGCGGTTGGTCGGTGCCGGAAAGCCATATCGTTTGCAGGTCATGCGCAGAAACTCCAGATCAAAGGCAATATTATGTCCCACCAGTGGGTCTTTGCCAATAAACAACAAAAAGCTATTCAGCGCTTCCCGTGGTTCTGTTCCCTGCTGCAATTCCGCAGCGCTGAGTCCTGTCAGGGCTGTGATCTCTGCCGGAACGTTTTCTTCCACGCGGACCAGCATGGTCAGCTCCTCCACCGGTACACCGTCCCGGACCCGCAGCGCTCCATATTCGATGATGGAATCGGACGCGGCTGCTCACATTGCCCACATAAACGCCCGTGTTGATCTCGCACAACCATTTGGACAGATCCCCGCGCAGTTTTGGCGGGCAGTTCGTCATGGTGAGAACTACGATGTTTCATCACCCTCTTCTTCAAAATAATTGATGCCGTTGGCCACAGTGCCCACTTTGTTGTCCCACAGATAAACAGCTTCCGGCTCCTATTCCCGCTCATCCGCATTCAGGAGCAGATACCGGATATCGTGCACCATGCGCTCCAAAATATGATGCTCTACCATGGCATCCCGCACCCGGCGGCGCACTACGGCCGGCAGGTCGTCCGGAGCCTGTGCCGCCACTTCAAAGGCGATGGGAATGGTCACCTCGGCCTTGTACAGGTCGGCAATATCGTACACAAAGGAGCACTCGTGCCCCACATGAACAAAGCCAAGACCCGGGGCGCAGCCCAATGCCACGATCACCGCGTGCGCCAGACCGTACAAACAGGCGTGCCCGGCAGAAAGCGCCTGATTGACGGCATCTCCCGATGCAAAATCCTCCGGGCGGTACAGTCGGCCGCTCCACGGAACACCGGTATCCTTGGAAGCTTTGCGGTATACCTGCCGCACACGGCTGCCCTCGCGTCCCCGCAGCTGCTGCATCGTCAGCCGGGAGATATCTTCGTCCGGGAAACGGAGCTGATACATCTTGCGTACCACATCCAGGTGCTTGCGGGTGTTGCTGACAAGCTCTGCCTGCCGCAGCAACAGCTGCGAGTGGGTGGTCAGGGGACGGCCATGGGCGTAATACCGCACACCGTGCTCACCTACCCAGACAGCACCCACGCCCGTGTCACCCATAAGTTCCATGGCACGGTGGGTCACCCGTGTACCCGGCCCCAGCAGCAGCACCGAGATGCCCGCCGCCGGGATCTGAACGATCCCTTTTTCGTCTGTAACGGTGATTGCGCCGTCCTGTCGGCCAAGGGTGCAGTGTTCCAGATACAGAAAAGTCATCCGGTCTTTCACCTGCGGCAGCGCCTGCAGGTCCGGCCGGATCATGCCCGGCATCTCGTCCATCTCAGTTTCCTCCGCGCATAAC
>ENA-ORTF01004184-ORTF01004184.1-human-gut-metagenome-genome-assembly--contig:-NODE-4184-length-11342-cov-2.966510_pt1 | contig 11342 bp, 16 predicted proteins | sample MGYA00241908_ERZ509180 | MGnify/ENA primary metagenome ERZ509180 (study PRJEB26280, sample SAMEA2338814) | human gut metagenome | biome: human gut; feature: human-associated habitat; material: faeces... | reverse complement strand
AGAACATGTTGGAGTATCAGAGCATGTTTGTAAAATTTTTAAAAAATTATATCCAAAAGAAAAAATAACAAGAATATATAATATTTTAGATGAAATACAAGAAACAAAACCAATATTAAAATTAATTAGCGCAACAAGAGTCAGCAAAGAAAAAGGCTATGAAAGAATGCTTAAATTAGCACAAGAATTAAAAAAAGCAGGAATAAAGTTCAGATGGACAATATTTACAGATCTAGAGTTATATAATAAAAAGCCCTTTAATTTAGAAGAAATTGTATACATGAAACCATCTCATAATTTTTTTGATTATATAGTAGAGGCTGATTATGGAGTTCAACTTTCAGATACAGAAGGATATAGCTACTTTATTAATGAGTGTTTAGAATATGGAACTCCAGTATTATGTACGAACTTTCCTAGTGCATATGAAAGTATTGAAGATGAAAAGAATGGATATATATTAGATATGCAATTAAGCAATTTAAATATTAATAAAATAGTTAATAACATTCCAAACAATTTTAACTACAAAGAAAAATGTACAGAGAAGGATTGGATAAATTTTTTAAATAAAAAGATAGAAAGGAAAAAGAAAGATATGTTTAAAGTAATAGCAAAACAAAACTATAATGATAAAATGCCAGAGCTAATTGAAGGAATTATAGATAAAGAAATACAATACAATGCGAATGGAAGTGCAGCAATTAGCGAAGGAGATATTTATATTATAAATGATGCTGATAGAGCAAAACAAATAGAGGAATCTGGATTAGCAGTAGTAATGGAAGTAATAGAAAAGAAAGAAGAAACAAAAGAAGATAATGTTAAGAAAATAGAAGAAGTTAAAGAAGAAAAGAAAAAGACAAAAGTAAGAACTAGAAAGAAGATAGAAAAATAAGATGTTATTAAAGTTATGTGCAAGATGCCAAAAGGTAATACAAGCTCCTAATAGATATTGCAGCAATTGTCAAAAGATTGTAGATAAAGAAATAGAAATTAACAAACAAAGAAATATGAGTAGATATAACAAGAACAGAGATAATAAATATAAAACTTTTTACAACAGTAAAGATTGGAAGCTACTTAAGGAAGCATATAAGATTAAACATCCATATTGTGAGATGTGTCAAGAAGAGGCAAAGCAAGAAGGTAAATATACAATACAATTAACAGAAGAGATACATCACAAAGAACCTATACAAACACCAACAGGTTGGCTACGAAGACTAGAGTGGAGTAACTTAATAGCATTATGTCATAAACATCATAATATACAACACAATAGATTTAAGAAGAGGAAAAAGACGTGAAGATATTTAGTGCAATCGTAATTCCAAATGAATATAAAGATAGAATAGATATTCTGTACGAATGCGACAGCAAAAGAAACATACAATGTAAAGGACATAATAGTTGTAAAGAATGTCGCTATACATATGAATTAAAATATGCAAAAGATATATCTCAAAGAAAAACAAGAATAGAATTAGAAGAAGAAATAAAAAGAAAAGATGAAGAGATAGAAGAATACAAGAACACAATTAGAAGAATGATAAACAAAGAAAATATATTTAATTTTAAAACAATGAATGAAATAAGAAAAATATATAATTTAGAACCAATAGATTGAACAATATTAAAGTAAAAGAAAATAATAGAAGAGGCTAGGGGTACATAAAAAAGTTTTAAAGGTTTAAATCTAGAACGGTGCGTCCCTCCTCTTTGTACAAAAAAGTCCCTCAAATCAATTTAAAAGGACAAAAAAACGAAAGGTGAGGTCTAATGCCACGTGGAAATCAAAAACAGCCTATAAACTTGATTTTGGCTAAAGGAAAGAAGCATTTAACAAAGGCAGAAATAGAAGAAAGACAAAAAACAGAAATAAAAACTGACCATATTAATGTTACTGCTCCAGAATATTTAACAGATGAGCAAAAAAAAGAGTTTTATAGAATTGCAAAAATTTTATTAGATATAGGAATAATTACAGAGCTAGATGAAGATTGTCTAGCTCATTATTTAATTTCTAATTCAAATTATGTTAGTTATACTAAAAAATTAAATGAACTAAATGGGAAATTGGCACGAGCAAGAAAAACGGAAAAGAAAAAAGATTATATGTCGCAAATTGATTTGTATTTAACTTATCAGGATAGAGCATTAAAGCAATGTAGAGCTTGCGCAAATGATTTAGGATTATCTATATCTTCAAGAGCTAGATTAGTAATGCCAGAGGCTAAAGAGCCTCCAAAAGAAAATAAATTTAATAAGTTTAAAGTATTATGATAGATAGAGTTACAGAATATGCAAAAAAGACCATAGAAGAAAACAAAATGGGACAGTTGCATATTTTAGCTTGTAAAAGACATCTTGAAGATTTAAAAAGGCAAGGAACTAAAGATTTTCCATATATTTGGAATCCTGAAAACTCGGAAAGAATTATAGAATATGCAGAAACATTAACAATTGGAGAGGGATTTGAAAAAAAGCCAGTTAAACTTGTTGGTGGACAAATCTTTGATTTTGGATGACCTTTTGGTTGGCTAAAATTAAATGGAAAAAGAAGATTTAGACGTTCTTATAAAAGCATGGCTAGGCAGAATGGAAAATCTTTTGAAAATGGTATAAAAGGAACATATATAGCTGGGTTTAGTGGTTATCATTATGGAAAACTTTTTACAGTTGCTACAAAGAAAAGACAAGCTAGAATCGCCTGGGAAGAAATGAAAAAATTTATAGAAGCAGACAAAGATTTGCAAGAGCTTTTTGAAATTAAAGATTATAAATCTTTAATAATTGCTAATGATAGCAAATGCACAATTGAAGCTCTTTCTCGAGAAGGTGGATTAGATGAAGGATTTAGAGCAATATTTGCTTCTATAGATGAATATCATCAACATCCAGACTCTAAAACATATAAAGCTATTTATAATGGAACTAGAGCATTAGATGAAACATTAATAAGTATTATTACAACCAGAGGCGACAAACTAAATAGTGCATGTTATGAAATGGACAGATATTGTATAAATATTTTAAAAGGAATAGCAAAAGCAGAAGACTTTTTTATTGATATATATGCACTAGATGAAAAAGACAATATATTTGATCCAAAAAATTTAATAAAAGCTAATCCATATCTTGCATCTACAAAACAAGGTTTAGAAAATTTAAAAACAGATATGCAAACTGCTAGAGATATGGGAGGTGAAGAATTAAGGGACTTTATGACAAGATCCCTTAATTTATGGGTACAAAACACAGAAGACATATTCATTAGCCCAGAAAAATGGAAAAAATGTGAATCGGATTTAGAATTAGAAGATTTAGAAGGTTCAAAATGCTATGTTGGATTAGATTTGTCTTCAGGCGGAGATTTAACAACTATTGCTATAGAAATTCCACTCAAAGATAATGAATTTTTTATTGCAACACATTCTTTTATGCCAAGAGGAAGAATGGAAGAGCATATTATGACAGATATTGCTCCATACGATTTATGGGAAAGGCAAGGACTTATTACTGTAACTGGTGGACAAGCAACATTTAAAAATGATTATAAGTTTATTATTAAATATTTAAAAGACATAATAGAAAAATATGATTTAGAATTGCAAGGAATTGGATATGATCCACATAATGCAGATGGTTTTTTATCAGATTTGGAGGAATTTGGAGTGCAATTATTAGAAATAAAACAATCGGCTAGATTTTTACACGATGGAACAGAAGATATGCAACTTAATGTAGAATCTAGAAAGATTAAATACAATAAACGTGAAGAACTACTTAGCTATAGCGTTTCTAATGCTAAAATTGTAAAAAACAGTTTTGGAGAGAAAAAAATTGACAAAGAAAAGAATGCAAAAAACAAAAGAATAGATCCGTGCGACGCAATGATAGATGCTCATATTGCACAAATGAAGTTACAAGAAGAAGAAAAAATAGATTATAACAAAGAAATGGAAGATTATTTGAATAATATGGGCTGGAATTAGGAGGCAAGTAAGTGAAAACAAAGTTAAAAGTCAGAATTAAAAATGCAATAAATATATTAAGAGATAAACAAACACAAGATAACGCAATGCGAGAGTTACTTAATTTTTTAGGAATAGATGGAAAAAACGAAAAAGCCTTATCTGAAGTAACTTATTTTACTTGCTTGAAATTACTTTGTGAATCCGTTGGTAAAGTACCATTAAAAATATTTCAATATAATTCCGACGGTGGAGTGGTAACAGCAAGAGGACATCCTTTATATTTTACAATTCACGATAGACCAAATCCATATATGACTGCGACAACATTTTGGGGAACAATGGAAAATAATAGAATCAGTTTGGAGATGCTTATGCGTGGATAAAAGGAGCAGATAAAAAAATGACATTATGGATTCTTCCTTCTGATGAGGTAGAAATCTGGTATGATGACCAAAAAGTTTTATCTGATATACCTGATATTTACTATATATATTCTCATGGAGGAAAGCTATATAAGTTTTCTTCTGAAGAGATAATACATGTAAAAAGTTCTATGAGTTTTGATGGAATAAAAGGAATAGCGGTAAAAGACCAACTGAAATTAACAATAGATGGAAATGTAAAAGCACAAAAGATGTTAAATCAAATGTATAAAAGTGGATTTACTGCAAAAGCAGTAATGCAATATACATCTGATTTATCTGAAACAAACTTAATTAAGTTTAAGAACAAAATAGAAGAATTTGCTGGTAGCGATTTAGACGATAAAGAAGTAAAAAATATTATTCCAATTCCAGTTGGAACAACACTAACACCTTTAAATGTAAAGTTAGCAGATAGCCAATTTGTTGAAGTTAAAAAATATAGTGCTTTACAAATTGCATCAGCTTTTGGAATCAAACCAAATCAGATTGGAGATTATGAAAAATCTAGCTATGCAAGTTCTGAATCACAACAATTAAGCTTTTATAAAGATACATTGCTTTATATTCTAAAGCAATATGAAGAGGAACTAAATTACAAACTTCTTTCAAGAGAAGAAATAGATAAAGGATTTTATTTTAAATTTAATATTGCTGTTTTGTTAAGAGCAGACCAAAAGACACAGATTGAAACATTAAGTCAAGCTGTGTCTAATTTTATATATACACCTAACGAGGCGAGAGCTTATTTGGATAAACCTGCAATGGCAGGAGGAAATAGACTTCTTGGAAACGGTGCAAGCATTCCTGTTGAATTAGCAGGAACTCAATATACAAATAATTCAGAAGGAAAGGAGGAGGAAAAGAAATGGATAGAGAAGAGTATGGAGAAAGTACTGAAAAAATTCTTGACGAAGGAATAATATGCAAATCTGCAGAAGTAGAAAATCAAGATGTAACAGAGGAAGAACTTAAAAAAATAAACAAATTTACTCTTGCTCCTCTAAAAGCAGAAGAAGTATTTACATTTAAATTAATATTAGGAGATAACGGTTTAGATGATAGAAATTATGAACCATTTAACTTAAACGCCCTAAAAGATTTAAAGAAACTTTATATTGGGAAAACAATGATAAAAGACCACAAAAGAACAGCAGATAATCAAATAGCTCGAGTTTATGATACAGAATTGCAACAAGATTCAAGTAAACTAACTGAAGCTGGAGAAATTTTCACAAAGTTGATTGCTAAATGTTATATGATTAAAACAGACAAGAATGCAGATTTAATTGCAGAAATTAAGGCAGGAATAAAGAAAGAAGTTTCTACAAGCTGTAGAGCAAAACATGCATACTGTTCAATTTGCGGTGAAGACAATATGAAGCATTATTGTACTCATTATTGGGGACAGGAATATGACACAAAAGATGGCAAAAAGATATGTTATTTTACACTAGATGGAGCAAAAGAAGCTTATGAAGTGTCTTTTGTAGCAGTTCCAGCACAGCCACGAGCAGGAACTACTAAAAATTATGGTGGCAAAGAAAAAAATAAAAATAATGAAGAATCCGAGATTGATTTAAAAATCAAGAATTTGGATTCTTTTTTATTCGCTTTAGCGTGTCGAGCCACAAAGCGAGACAAAAAACCGCCAGCTATGCTGGTGTTGATTTAAAGACTTACAGAAAAGATATCAAACCATGATATAATGTTAGTGTTCAAGCCAACAAAATATCAGAAAGGAGTGATATCTATGAGCAATACTTTATCACATACAAAGTGGAATTGCAAATATCATATAATATTTATACCAAAATACAGAAGAAAAGTAATATATAATAAGTTGAGGACAGATATAAGGGGATATATTCAAGATTTGTGTAGGTGGAAAGGAGTAGAAATAGTAGAAGGACATTTGATGCCAGATCATGTGCACTTACTATTATCAATACCACCGAAAATGAATATATCAAGTTTCATGGGATATTTGAAAGGAAAAAGTTCAATGATGATATTCAAAGATCATGCAAATTTAAGATACAAATATGGAAACTGTAACTTTTGGGCAACAGGCTATTATGTCAGTACAGTAGGATTAAATGAAGCAACAATTAGAAAATATATAAGAGACCAAGAAAAGGAAGATGTACTGGAAGATAAATTAACTAAGAAAGAAAGCCATAACCCTTTTAAGGGTTTGCTACAGTAGTAAATGCGTTAAGGCTTGAACGGAGTGAAAAGCCAGCACCTTAAGGTGCTGCAATGTTATATGCCCTTATAGGGCATGTTAAAACCACCCGTTTCACGGGTGGTTATTATTTGTTTATATAAAGGAAGAAATTATGGAAAGTACAATAATAGTAGCATTTATTACTGCATTAGGAACCATAATCAATACAGTAATAAGTAAAAAAACTAATAAAAAAATAGAAAACATAAATGATATAAATAATAAACTTGATTTTATGCGAAAAGAAAGTAAGGAAGATATGTTAGAGCATACAATAGATGCAGATAAAACATATCTAATTAATTTCTTAAGTGACTTAGAGAATGGAGTACCAAAGACAGAAGTACAAATTAAACGTACATATGAAATATATGAAAGATATGTAAAAAATGGTGGAAATTCATATGTGCATGATAAATGGGAAGAAGTAAAAAAATTAGGATTATTATAGAAGGGAGAAATTGAGATGACAGTAGAGATTTTTTTAGCTTTATTACTTGGCTTTTCTACATTAGCTAGTTTAGTAACAGAAGCAATAAAGAAGTTATTTAGTGCAGATGGAAATATAACAGCTTTTGTAGTAGCAATAGTAATAGGTTTAGTAGGAACATTATTATATTATCAGTTAGGAAGCATACATTTTTCAACTAACAATGTAATCTATGCTGTTTTAATTGGTTTAGCATCTAGTTTAGTAAGTCAATTAGGTTACGATAAAGTAAAAGAAGCTATACAAAAATTTATAGTATAGGAGGTCTAAAATGAACAATAAAAAGTATAAGATTTTTGTAGCAATAGTTATAGTTATAATATTATGCTTAGGTGTTTACTTTGGCTTGTCGACAAGAACAACAGAAACAACACAAGGAAATGCAGAAGAAAATAATATACAAACATATAAGATGACTAATGAGGATATAGAAGCATTAAGTACAACAGAAATAACAGAGCAAACAGAAGCAGAAGAAGAAAAAATAGGAAAAGAACAAGAAGTAGAAAACGAAGATTTTGAATTACAAGGACAAATAGCTTATGAAGGCTCTAGTCAATTTCCTAGTGTAAATTTAGGTAGTTATTCAGGTTTAACATATTACTCACAAATTGATGCTAGATGGAAGAATCATATGTATAGTTCTGTAGGAGATAGTTCGCAAACTGTTGGAACTAGTGGATGTGGACCGACGAGTGCTGCAATGATTGTTACAGCTATAAAAGGAACTATAACACCACCTGAAATGGCTGACTTATTCGTAAATAATGGATATAGAAGTGCATCAAATGGTACATATTTATCAGCTTTTAGATGGGTTGCAGATGTCTTTGATATTGGATATCAAGAGACATATAGCTTAGATACAGCAGTAGATTTATTAAAAGATAATAACTATTTAATAGTAAGTTGTGGTAATGGTTTATTTACAACAGGTGGACATTTAATGGTTATTACTGGAATAGATGGAGATACGCTAAGGATATACGATCCATATTTGTATAGTGGCAAATTTGATACTTCTACAAGAAGAGGTAATGTAACAGTTAGTGGAAATACTGTGTATTGTTCTGTAGATAATTTTAGAAGATACGCAAACTATACAAGATTTTTTGCATATAAGCACGATGGAAATGTACAAGAAAATACAGGTAATATAACAACATCTACTTATACTAGATACGTAAAAACAAGCACAGGTGTAGGGGTAAATGTAAGAAGTGGTCCAGGTACAGGATATGGTAAGGTAGGAGCACTAGCAGATGGAACAAGTGTTATAGTGTATGAAACATCTGGAAATTGGTCTAGAATAGGTACAAATAGATGGGTATATTCTGATTATTTAGTATCTACATATACAAATTCAAATGTTTATAATACAATAGGACAAACAAGAAAGATAAAAGCTTGTTATTTATATAGTAAAAGTAATTTATCTGGAACCAAATATACTTACAAAGCAAATACAACAGTAACTATATTAGAGAATATATCTTCTAATGTAGATAAAGTAAGAGTGAACTCAACGGGAAGAATTGCATATATAAATATTTCTAATTATACAAGTTCTAGTTCTACAGCTACAAACAATACTGTAGGGCAGTATAAAAGATTAAAATCAAAAACATATTTATATTCAAAATCAAATTTAACAGGAACTAAATATACATATTTACCGCTAACACAAGTAAAAATTATAAAAAATGTATCAAGTACAGTAGATTATGTCTATGTAGTTAAAACTGGTAGATATGCTTATGTTAAAAATAATGTTTATAAATAAAATTAGAAGAGGTGTAGTGTAATTTAGTTATGCTACACCTCTTTTTTTGTGTGATTAAAAATTTTGTTTACAAATTTAAAATGATGTAGTAAAATAGTATCAGAAATAAACAATAGGTGAATAATATACAAGAAGAAGGCTTTGAAATTTTTACAAAATTAATAAGCTTTTTTTGTATTTATGGGGGGCGATTTTATGAAAGGAGAATATAGTGCAAAAGATATAGCAAAATGGTTTCTATGTGCAGTAGATAGAGATTCTGGGGATAGTATTACACATTTGAAGTTACAAAAATTATTATATTATGCACAAGCTTGGAGTCTAGTATTGTTAGGTAAGCCTATGTTTTATGAAAAAATTCAAGCATGGACGCATGGACCAGTTGTACCAGAAGTTTATGATGAATATTCAAAATACCATTATTCAGAAATACCGCAGCCAGATGAATGTCCTAATTTAAGTAAAGAAACAGAGGATGTTTTAGAACAAGTAATGCAAATTTATGGTATTTATGAAGCGAAGTATTTAGAAAGATTAACACATCAAGAAAAACCTTGGAAAGAAGCCAGAGGAGACTTGCCATTAGAAGCTAGATGTGAGAACACAATTTCATTAGAAACTATGAAAAATTTCTATACAGAAATGCAGGAAGCTTAATGAAGAGAATAAAAGCACAGACTAAATTAAACAATAATGAAAATAAAGATATAAAAATATTAGGGCTAGCAAATAATGGAGAAAATTCAGATGAAAAGCAAGCATATATTGCATTAAAATATTTTGATAAAAATTTTGAATGTTTTAGTGAATGGAGCAAAGATGAATTGGCATGTTTTTCTAATTTTATAGACAAGATTAATAATTTGACATGGAATGACATAAAACGTCATACTGGTTTGAGATATAAAATGATAGATAATGCAAAAGGATTACCAGAAAATTCAATAAAAGAAAAAATTAGCAAAGATATTAGTTTTTATGAATTAAGAGTAAGCCAAAAAGCAAGAGTAGTTGGATTTAGACAAAATGCAGTATTTTTTATATGTTGGTTAGATAGAAACCATAGAATATGTCCAGAATAAAAAAAGGTAATTAGATTAAATTCTAATTACTTTTTTGTTTCGACAAATTTCGCGAGACAAAAGTAAACATAAAATGCTATACTATCAATAAGGAGATGATAGTATGAAAGAACTGTATATTAAATCTCTACAAATGATAAAAAATCTAAATGTAAAAAATAAAAAGGAATACATTAAATTAGTACGAGACTATAGAATTTTAAATTTAGAAAGTTTAAGGTTCATAAGTCAAACCAAAAGTTTTAGAAAAATTAGAAAGTTGGCAAATAATATATAATAAAGAAGAGGCAGTAGATTAATTTCTATTGCCTTCTTTTTTTGTTTCTTCGATATAATTATTTACAAATTCTTTAAGAACACGTGAAGGCAAAGTATTATTTAATTCACAACATTTTCTAAATTCTTCTCTAATTTCTGGTTTTACATCAATACCTAATTTTACTAAATTTTCTTTCATATATTTTTTTTGGTTTGCATATTTATCTTTCATATTTAACCTCCTTGAATTTTAAAATAAAATATATTATAATTAATATGCAGAGAGGATTGCTCCTCTCTTGCCTAGATTAAAGATTGTTTAGCATATCAAACATCGCTTTAACTTCTTTTTTTCTAGTGTTTTGTGCTTTTCTATGTGCTAGATAGGAAAGCACTTTTTTTATTAACTTTTTCATATTATCACCACCTCTCTTCTTAGTATGTATATATTATACAATATACGTACGTATATTGTCAATAGTTTTTTGAAAAAAGTTTAAAAAATTTATTAGAAATTTAATAATAGATAATTGCATTAAAATTGCATTAAAATTTTAAAAAAGTGTTGAAAAATCAATACAAACTGTGATTTTTTTCTGCTCATCTGCACCAAAAAAGAGTAGTTTAAAAACTACTCTTTTTTTAGATGAAATAAAAGGGGAGAGTATAAATGGAAGAAAAAAATAAAACAGGAAAAAGGATATCTAATGTATTAAGGTATATTTGTGGAGTGTTTTTTATATTAACAGGATTTAGTGGAATGTTAATTAATAATATTTTGGCAGGATTTTTTATGATGTTATTTGGAATATCTTTATTACCAGTACTATATAAAAAAACAAAATTAAACCAAATTAAGCATATACAAATTATTTTACCAATCATATTAATAATTATATATGGAATGAGTATGCCGGATGTACCAAATGTGACGTATACTAATATAATTGCCGATGTAGATACCAATACAAGTATAAGTACAAATATAGTGCAAGAGACTAAAAATATCGATATAACAAATTTAAAATTTAATGAAGCTGAAATAGAATTAGATATAAATGAATCAAAGAATATTACTTTAGAAATAGAACCAGAAA
>ENA-ORTF01004176-ORTF01004176.1-human-gut-metagenome-genome-assembly--contig:-NODE-4176-length-11361-cov-3.809659_pt1 | contig 11361 bp, 10 predicted proteins | sample MGYA00241908_ERZ509180 | MGnify/ENA primary metagenome ERZ509180 (study PRJEB26280, sample SAMEA2338814) | human gut metagenome | biome: human gut; feature: human-associated habitat; material: faeces... | reverse complement strand
GAATGACATGCACAGGCTGAACCGCCACATGGGTAAACTTCTCAAAAGCCATTTTCTTCAATGCCTTGTGAACGGAATCCGATTTTTTCCGCTCACTGGCCAGCCGTTCCCGCATGAGCATGGACGTAAAGGCCCAACGCACCGATACATCAGGAAAAGCCTTGCGGACTTGCGCATCGAAACGCCGGAGCGTCGACTCCCCCTGAGAACTGCCCGAACCAAATGCTGCAAGAAGGATGCCTCTTTTCTTCGTTATAGCGTACAAAAAGTTGTACCCTCCTTTTTCACCTTATATGGCAGGTGGATAAAACGAACGGCGTTCCCGCGTGCGTTGACGCGTTCCAGATCGGCTGATACCCTGAGCGCCTCATACATTTATGGAGAAAACCCGTGAGTACTCCTGTCGCTCTTGTTCTTGGCGGACACGGTCTTCTGGGCCAGCCTCTGGCGCAGCAGCTTGCCGGAAACGGCTGGGAGGCGCAAACGCTGGATTTTGAGGACTGCAACCTGCTGAATCCCGCGGAACTCCAGCCGCGCATCGAATTCATCAATCCTGACGTCATTTTCAATACCGTAAGCTGGAACACGGAAAACCCCGCTGAAAAACAGCCACAAGAAGCCCTCTCTGTCAACCGTGGCCTCCCGGCATTCCTCGGCGGGCTGGTCAAAGGCACGCCCAGATTCCTCGTCCACTACAGCTCGGATCAGGTTTTCAACGGCCGCAAGGATTCCCCTTACACCGAAGAGGACAAGGCCGATCCGGTTTCCCTGTGCGGCAAGAGCCGCCTTGCCGGTGAGCAGGCCCTGCTTGAGCTCAACGCCGACAACATCTGCATCATCCGTACGGGCTGGCTGTTCGGCCCGGATGGAGACAGCTTCCTGAAGCGCCTCCTGAGGCGGGCCAAGACCGAAGGAACCGTAGAGGTCATCCACGATCAGATCGGCTCCCCGACGTATGCGAAGGATCTGGCGCAGGCCACGCTCCAGCTTGTCAAGCGCCGGGCGTCCGGGCTGTACCATGTGGCGAACTCAGGCCAGGCCACATGGTGCGAACTGGCGGCGGAAGCCGTGCGCCAAGCCAGCCTGCCCTGCTCCGTGCGGGCCATCGCAAGCTCGGACAAGACGCTCCGCGCCAACTATGAGGTGCTTTCCTCCGCAAAGTATACGGCGCTCACCGGATGCGCCATGCGCCCCTGGTCTCAGGCCCTGCGGGAGTACATCTACTCAGTCCTTCTCGCCTCCCAATAACCCGCCGCGGATATGCCATGACCAGCCCCCTGCTCACGACGCTGCGCGAAGTCCTTATGGACGCTGTGCATGTAAGCTGCGATTTTTTCAAGGTGCTTATTCCGATCAGCATCGCCATGAAGATCCTCGCCGAGCTGGACTGGATTCGTTATCTGGCCCTGCCCCTTGAGCCCGTCATGCAGTTGACCGGGCTCCCCGCCGATCTGGGCATCGCATGGGCCACGGGCATCATGGTCAATTTCTATTCAGCGCTGATCGTCTTCATCGGCCTGCTGCCGGGGCTGCCGCCGCTGTCAGAAGGAATGTGCCAACGGCGGTCTCGTTTTCGATGAAGCCTCCAGAAAAATGCACGTGGATGCTGAGCACTGCGTCGGCTGCGGACGGTGTCTCGGCGCCTGCAATTTTGACGCAATCGAATTTGACAACAACGCAGCCAACGAGCTGTTAAACTGCCGTATGGCGGAATACACAAAAGCCGTTGTGGATGGACGTCCAAACTTCCATATTTCCCTGGTCGTTGACGTCTCCCCGAACTGCGACTGCCACGGTGAAAATGACGTACCGATCCTTCCAAATCTTGGTATGTTTGCTTCTTTCGATCCGCTGGCACTCGATCAGGCCTGTGTGGACGCCTGTCTGGCCGCTGCTCCGATGCCGGGCAGCCAGCTTGCAAAACATCTTGCTGATCCGGATTTCCACGATCACCATGACCATTTCACAAATTCCACACCAGAATCTGAGTGGAAAAGCTGCCTGGCACACGCGGAGAAGATCGGTCTGGGAAGCCGGGAGTATGAATTGATCACACTATAATAACATCAACCCCCTCTGCCAGCTGTGCCGCCGGTCTTTTTGCGGCCACAGAGCTGTGAAAAACGGAGCCGCCCCGGTCTTTTCTGCCGGTCGGCTCCGTTTTATGCTCTTCTTTATTTCTGAATCCAGACACCATTCGCATCGACTCTATATCCGTCCGGTGTCGTTCCATTGACAAACAATGCTCCGTCAGCACCCACATAATACCAGTATCCATTCGTCTGAATCCAGCGGCTCTTCGCCATAGCCCCGCTTTCGGTATAATAATGCCAGGAGCCGTTTACCATCTGCCAGTCACGCGCCATCCACGCATCTGCATGGAAATAGTATGTCTCCCCCTTGATCAGGAGACTCTCATTTGCCGCGTAGGTTCCGTTTGCTTTCAGGTATTTCCATTCATTTCCAAACTGCTGCCACGCACCGTCGCCCTGAGCAGCTGTATTGCCAGCTCCAGAGCTACCCGGTCCACCCTGGCTGCCGGAAGATGAGGTATTTGTACTGGTCGTATTGCCGGACGGCTTGCTGGAATTTGACGTACTGTTATCCGCCGCATCCGATACCGAGGTGTTCGTGCCAGCCGGTGTGCCGGATGCGCTTCCCGCCACCGCAAAACCATAGTCCAGCAGCTTCTTCGTATCGTCATAATGAGTCTGCGAACTCTTTAAAATAACTGCAATCAGGCGCACGCCATTCCGCTCTGCACACGTTACCAGCGTGTTGCCTGCCAGGGAGGTATAACCGGTCTTTCCGCCTATGATTCCCTCATAATACTGGGAATTTGCTGGATTGAGCATCTTATGTCCCATCGTAAGCGTCCGCACCGTCGGCACGCTGGCAGTCGCCGGGAAATCGTAATGCAGGGTCGATGCAACCTGACGCACCGTCGCATTATTGAATGCAGCATTTGCAATCAGCGCCATATCATGTGCGGTTGTAAAATGGTTCGCATTATTCAGACCGTTCGGGTTTGCAAAATGCGTATGCGTGCATCCTAAGGACGCTGCCTTCTCATTCATCTTATCCGCAAACGCGCTGACACTGCCGGACACATGCTCCGCCAGTCCGTTTGCCACCTCATTTGCCGATTTTAAAAGCAGACCATAGAGACAGTCCTTAACCGTAAAGGTATCACCCGCCTTGACCTGCAACGTCACCGCGCCCGATTCCAGATTCGAAACTGCCGTCTGGGAAAAGGTTACCGTATCACTCAGATTACAGTTTTCCGCTACCAGAAGCGCCGTCATCAGCTTCGTGATGCTGGCTGGATAATACTGCGTATCCGCATTCTTGGAAAACAGGAACTGGTTGTGCGTCGCATCATAGAGCACTGCGCCCTGCGCTGCCACCGTCGGCTGAGCTGCATTCTGTAAAGTAACCGTTGCTCCCGAAGGAACTGCGCCGGAGACCGTGCCTCCTGCCGCCTGTCCCGGACCGGTCGCCCCGTCTGTCGCAGCAAATGCCGTCCATGACACAGACATCATAAGTGCCATTCCCAGGCAGAGGGAACGCACGGATTTTTTCCATTTATTCATCGTATATTGTCCTTCCTGTATGTATTTTCGCTTTTCTCCTACCCGCCAGCTCCCGCAAACGTAAAGTTACGTTCACTCATTGCGCGGACTTTAACGGATTTTGCCAGTGCTGCGCAGGTACAAATCATGCAAATCTGTCTTACATTTTACTTCATTTTAAGCGACAATACAAGTTGAAAGGAAAATTTGAAATTATTACAGATACTTCTTCCGCAGATCCGCCCCACTCTCTGCCGACAGATATGCCGGTGCCACATCAAAGACGGTCTTGCAGCCTTTCTGGCCTTCCTGGTTCATCTTGTATGCCGCGCGTGCGTATGCCACGATGATGGAGGAAGTAAATTCCGGGTTGGAATCCAGCTTTAAGCTGTACTCGATGATATGGTGGTTCTCCTTGTTCCAGCCGGTCTTGCCGCTGCGGAGTACGAAACCACCGTGCGGGAGACGGTTGTGATCGCGTTTCAGTTCTTCTTCGGTGATGAAATGAACCGTTGTGTCATAATCAGAAAAGTAATTCGGCATGGTCTTGATCTCATTCTCGATCTTTGCCTGATCCGCGCCCTCTTCTGCCACAACAAAGCACTCTCTGGTGTGTTTTTCGCGGGTGGTCAGCTCTGGGCTGCTGCCGCTTCTGACTGCCTCCAGTGCACTCTCAACTGGGATTGTGTACTGTCTGGCATCCTTGACGCCCTCGATCCGGCGGATCGCATCGGAATGTCCCTGGCTGACGCCCTTGCCCCAGAATGTATAATTTTCGCCCTCCGGCAGGCATGCAGCTGCATAGAGACGGTTCAGGGAGAACATACCCGGATCCCAGCCAACGGAGATGATGCCAACCTTTCCGGATTTCTGTGCGGACTCATCGACTGCTGCGAAATGCTCTGGAATCTTTGCATGGGTATCGAAGCTGTCCACTACGTTAAACCACTGTGCATATTTCGGGGTCTGGACCGGCAGATCCGTAGCCGAACCGCCGCAGAGAATCAAAACGTCGATCTCGTCTTTCTTCGCCTCTGCCTCATCTACATGATAAACCGGTACGCCCTCGGTCAGGATCTTGACCGTTTCCGGCGCACGCCGTGTAAATACTGCTTTCAGTTCCATATCCGGATTCTGGCGGATCGCACACTCCACGCCGCGTCCCAGATTTCCATATCCTAAAATTCCAACTCGGATACTCATAGATATTCCTCCTAAGGGTACAAAATTTGCCACGGATCCGGCTCTATTTTCCAGCTTACGTGATCCGATTTTACTTAAAAATTTCAAGTGTTCCCATTATACACTAGATCCGCCCGTTTTTCAATATAGGTGAGTTCACGCGTACAGGATACAAATTCTCATTTAATTCTCAACGAAAGCCTTATTCCAGCTCCTTCATTCCGGTATACAGCTCAAAATACCGCCCTTTCTGCGCCAGCAGATCTTCATGGTCGCCGCGCTCAATGATCTGCCCGTGCTCCAGCACCATGATCGCATTGGCGTTGCGGACTGTCGAAAGCCGGTGGGCGATGACAAAGGTCGTCCGGTCCGCCATCAGCCGGTCCATGCCGTGCTCGATGTGCTTCTCCGTCCGCGTATCGACCGAACTCGTCGCCTCATCCAGAATCAGGATCGGTGCTTTAGAAACTGCTGCCCGCGCAATGTTTAATAGCTGGCGCTGTCCCTGGCTTAAATTTGCACCGTCGCCCTCCAGCATCGTGTCATACCCATCCGGCAGACGCATGATAAAGGAATGCGCCGATGCCGTTTTTGCCGCCTCAACAACTTCTTCATCCGTGGCATCCAGCCGCCCGTATCGAATATTTTCCCGTACCGTGCCGGTAAAAAGATGCGTATCCTGCAGAACCATCGCGATATTTTCCCGCAGCTCCTTCCGGTGCATCCGGCGGACATCGACGCCGTCCACCGTGATCGAGCCGCCCTGTATATCATAAAAACGGTTGATCAGATTCGTAATCGTCGTTTTTCCGGCTCCCGTCGAGCCGACAAAGGCGATCTTCTGTCCCGGCTTCGCATAGAGCGAAATATCCTTCAAAATCACCTGCCCCGGCTCATAGCCGAAAGTCACATGGTCAAGCACCACCTCACCGCGGATCGGCGCGATCGAAACCGCATCCGGCGCATCTGCCGCCTCCGGTTCCGCATCCAGCACTGCAAACACGCGCTCCGCGCCTGCCAGCGCCGAAAATACGTTTCCAACCTGCATGGAAAGCTCGTTGATCGGTCTGGAAAATTGCCGCGAAAAGCCTAAAAATACGGTCAGTCCACCGACATCAAAGTTCCGGAACACACAGAGCAGACCGCCAATGCAGGCTGTCAGTCCATAATTTAACTGGCTTAAATTGTTCATGACCGGTCCCATCACACCGCCGAAAAACTGCGCCCGGATCTGTTTTTCTTTCAGATCCGCATTGAGCCATCCAAATTCTTCCTCTGCGATCTCCTCATGGCAGAATACCTTGACGACCTTCTGCCCCTGCACGGTCTCCTCAATATAGCCGTTCATCGCGCCAAGCGCCGCCTGCTGGGCAGAGAAATATTTCTGGCTCCGTCCGGCAACAAATTTACCGGCACGCAGCATCACCGGCATCATGGCAAGCGTAATCACCGTCAGCCACACGTTCGTGTAAATCATCAGCACCAACGTTCCCACAATACTGAGTGCACCGGATAAAAGCTGCACCAGCGTACTGCTGAGCATCATGCCGATCGTATCCACATCGTTTGTAAAACGGCTCATCAGATCGCCGTTGCTGCCGGTATCATAAAACCGGAGCGGAAGCGTCTGCATATGGTTAAACAGCTCTTCCCGCAGCCGCTGCAACGCGTTCTGCGCCACCTGCAGCATGATGCGCGACTGCATATAGGCAGCGGCAACGCTGACTAAATAAACCGCTCCCATCACGCACAGGGAACGGAACAGCCCCGCCACATCGCCCCGGCTGCCATCTAAAGGCACAATATACCGGTTGATGATCGGGCGCAGCATATAGGCGCCCGCCAGATTCGTCACCGTCCCCAGGATCACACAGAAAAAGGCGACTGTCATCGCCATCCGGTCGCGTTTTAAGTATGAAAGCAGGCGCAGCATCGTCTGACCGCCCGCCTTGGGCTTTCCGCCCTTCATGACCGCCATCCGTTCCGGTCCCCGGCGGCGTTTCGGCGCGTCGGCTATGCGGCTGCCATATCGGCGTTTCAGGCTTTCAATCTGTTTTTCATCCATCATGCCATCACCTCCCCGTCTGCCCGTTTTCCATATTGCGTCTCATAGATCTCCCGGTACGCCTCACAGGATGCCAGCAGCTTCTCCTGCGTTCCCTCTCCGATAATCCTGCCGTCCTCAAGGACGAGGCGGTTGCAGACCACGCCCGTCATGCCGAAGCGGCGGGCGACGTGCGTGGCGATCTCCTCGAAGCCGCCCGTGATGATGTAGGTGGCGAGACCGTGCCGCGTGAGAAAGTCGACGAAGTCAAGGGCGCCGGGCGTCGGAACGGCCCGCTCGACGGCGTGGGTCACGATCTCGGCGCTCGATCCCGCGAGTGCGGCTACGCGCTGGCGCAGCGACTCGTCAAACGGAATCAGCCCTTCCATCGCCCTGCGAGTGATTTGGGAGATCCGTTCGCCCGCACCTGCGAAGGCGGCCATCTCGTCGATGCACTCGCTCTCAATGAGCGTCGAGTCCATGTCGAAGCAGGCGACGCGAAAGCGCCTGAGGGAAAGATCGGGCGGCAGGAGCAGGACGTCGACGGCGCTCTCTTCGGCCATGGCCGCAAGCCCCGTCGGGAAGCCCTTCGAGCTCACGCCCGAAAGACGGATGAAGCCGGGTCTGACGAGCTTCGTCCTGAAGTTGAGGCGGTCTGCAAATCCGTGGATCGCACGGTCGACGCCCGCAAGAAGCATGTCGTTCATCGATTTTCCTCTTTCAATCAGTCATCGTCGTCCGTGCGGGCGCCTTCGGGAAGACCGCGCTCGGGCGTCCAGCCGTCGTTGTTGATGCGATGGGCGCAGGTGACGTAGGCGCGGCCTCCGGATGAGAGTCGTTCAATTCGCTGGTGGAAGGCGCCGAAGGTGAGGTCGAAGGCCTCGCCCGCAGGCGTCCTGCGGACAGGACCGCCGGGAAGCGCCTCGTCGAGAAGGCGGCCCGTGGGCTTCACCATGTCGGAGCCGGAGAGAAGCCCTTCGAGCGTCATGATCGTGACGGCGAGGTCGGCGTGGCCAGCAGGATCGTCGTGGACGGCCGAGCCGGGGAAGGCGCTTCCGCCGACCGCGAGCACGGCGTTGATCTCCTGAGGCAGGAGTCCGCCGTGGTTTCCTGCGCCAAGAGGTAGCTCGGGCGCCATGACGAGGCCGCCCGTTTCGGGATCTCCGCGCGGGACGATGCGAAGGTCGGGCGACCGGCGGCCGTCGGTGAAGACGAGGCGCTCGGAGAAGGTCCCCGGGATTCGGCCCTCGATTGAGCAGGGCTGCTCGGGATCCGAGGGCGAGAAGAGGAGCCCGATGTCGGGCGAGGTCATGAGCGCGTCGCGGGCGCGAAGCTGAAGCGAGAGGTCCGCGGGATTCGTGAACCAGAGTCCCGCGCAGTAGGTTCCGACGAGGACGGCGTCGGCCGAGGCCGTGTCGGTCCCTTCGAGCACCTCGCGCCCCATGAGGATGCTCAGACCCGCTTTTTCAAGAATGCCCTTCATGTCGAAGTGGCGGCGCACGACGCCGTGGCCGTGATCAGACATGACGACGAGCTGCACGCCCGCGTCCCTGCCTTCCGTCTCCCACCACTCGAGCACGCGCGCGAATTGGCGGTCTGCGTCGCGCCTTGCCTCGCGGGTGCGCTCGTCGTCAATGCCGAACTCATGCGAGGAGTGGTCGGGCTCGCCGATCCAGAGGACCGTCACGTCGCCGAGGCCCCTCGGGAGCTCGCGCTCGAAGAAGAGGTCGACGACGAGCTTCGTGCCCCTGAAGTCGGGAAATTCAAGCGGAACGCCCGGGCCGAAATCTTCGACGAGCTCGCGGCGCTCGTTGTCCGGAACGCTCGTCACGAGGTCGTGCACGCAGGCGCAGACGTGGTCGGGATAACGGTCGGCGTAGAGGTGCTGAAGGCGCGTGCTGCCCTTCGAGTTGGCGCAGTAGACGCGCATGGTTTTGCCGGCGGCGCCGAGACGCTCGCCCATGGTGGGAACGAGCAGGAGCCCGTCCTCGCGGCGATGGCGCAGCACGTGCTCGAGGTCGAAGCCGAAGAAGACGCCGTCGGCGCCTCCCATGTCGCGGCGCCAGTAGCAGTTGGCGACGAGGCCGTGGCCCGTCGGGCGAAAGCCCGAGAAGATGCCGGGATGGTTGACGTAGGTCTCGGTCGGAAAGTCCGCAAGGTAGTGCGACCACGAGTGGTTCGAGGCCATGAAGCGCGAGAGCGCGGGCATGTCGGCCTCGACGCTGTCGGGGCGAAGGCCGTCGAAGCCCACGATCACGAAGCGGACGGCGGCGGATGAGGAGGAATTTGAGGTCATGAGTGTCTCCTTATTGTGCGGTGGGCTCGAGCTTCTGCTGGACCCAGTCGCCGAGGATGGACATGGAGAGCGTGGAGACGACGATCACGAGGCCGGGGATCACGGCGATCCACCAGGCGGTCGTGAGGTAGTCGCGCCCGAAGCCCAGCATGGTCCCGAGGGAGCTCATCGGAGGCTGAACGCCGACGCCGAGGAAGGAGAGCGAGGTCTCGAGGAGGATCATGCCGGGGAAGTTGAGGGTCATGTTGACGACGAGGGCCGAGGCGATGTTGGGCAGGATGTGCCTCAGGGCGATCGAGACCGTGGGCAGTCCGAGGCCCTCGAGTGCGCAGGCGTAGCCCTCGGTGTAGGCGGAGCGCGAGAGGTTTCGCGTGAGCCTTGCGTAGCGGTCCCATCCGTAGACGGCCATGATCACGATGATGACGGTGACGTCGGTGCCGAGGAAGGCGATGATCGTGAGGGCCAGGATGATGAAGGGGAGCGAGGCCGTGAAGTCAATGCCGCAGTTGACGGCGTCGTCGACGATGCCGCCGAAGCGGGCGGCGAGAAAGCCGAGCAGCGTGCCGATGACGGCGCCGAGCAGCGTGCCCACGACGGCGAGCACGAAGGACATGCGGATCGAGTAGAGAAGGCGCGAGAAGATGTCGCGCCCGAGCTCGTCGGTGCCGAGGATGTGAGCGGCGGACTCAAACGGCATGAGGAGGCGGGCCGTGAGGTCCATGGCCTCGAGGTCGTACGGGGCGAGGACGGGCGCGAGGAGCCCTGCGGTGAAGAAGACGGCGAGGATGATGCCTGCCGCAATGGCGAGTGCGGGACGTGTGGTCATCAGTTGTCTCCCTTGCGAAGGCGCGGGTTGACGACGAGTGCGAGAAGGTCCATGAGAAGGTTTGCGGTGACGAGCGAGGCGCCCGTGACCAGCACGATCATCTGCACGACGGGAATGTCGCGCGAGGCGACCGACTGGACGAGGAGCTTGCCGACGCCGGGCCAGGAGAAGACGTTTTCGGTGATGACGGCGCCCGCGACGAGCGTGCCGAGGAAGAAGCCGAGGATCGTGAGGATCGAGAGCATGGCGTTGGGAAGCGCATGGAGCCAGATGATCCTGCGCTCGGGCAGGCCGCGCATGCGGGCCGCCCTCACGCACGGGAGGCGCAGCGCGTCGATCATGGCGCTTCGGGCGTAGCGCGAGAAGATCGCGGCCTCCGAGGTCGCCATCGTGATGATCGGCATTATGTAGTGCCAGACGGTTGCGTTGCCGTAGGACGGGAGCCATCCGAGCTGGATCGAGAAGACGAGCAGAAGGAGGACGCCCATGAAGAAGTTGGGCACCGCATAGCCGAAGACCGACATCACCATGAGGCTGCGGTCGAGGAGCGTGTTGCGGTGAAGCGCGGCGCACACGCCCGACGGAATGCCGATGAGGAGCGTCACGACGGCGGTCGGAATCATGAGCGAGAGCGTGGGGCCGAGCGCGTCGAGGAAGACGTCCCTCACGGGCTGGCCCGTCATGTAGCTCGTGCCTATGTCGAGCGAGACGAACTTCTCGAGGTAGACGAGGAACTGCTGCCAGAGCGGCAGGTTGAGCCCCCACTGGGCGCGGAAGGCCTCGAGCGCCACCTCGTCGGCGGCGTTGCCGAGCATGATGCGAGCCGGATCGCCCGTCATGTGAAGGCCGAAGAAGACGCAGGCCGTGAGGAGCAGGAGCGTGAACGCGGCGCGAAGAAGGATTCGGAAGACGACGGCGAACATGGATCAGGCCTGCGGATGCAAGAGGAAGGAGGGGCCCGAAAAGCAGGCCGCGAGGTGTCCGCTGCCGTCGTCCCTGAGGGGCGGCACGTCGGTGCGGCAGCGCGCCTCGGCAAGCGGACAGCGGGAGGCGAAGACGCAGCCCTTCGGACGGTCGATCGGACTGGGCATGGCTCCTTTCGGGTAGTAGCGCACGACGTGCGCGTCGGCGCCCGGAGTCGAGGCCATGAGGAGCTTCGTGTAGGGATGCAGGGGCCGGCTGAAGACCGCTTCGACGGTGCCCGACTCGACGATGCGGCCGAGGTACATCACGGTCACGCGGTCGCAGATGCAGCGCACGACGCTGAGGTTGTGCGAGACGAAGAGCATTGCCATCTTCATGCGGTTGCGAAGCTGCAGGAGGAGTTCGAGCACCTGCGCCTGAATCGAGACGTCGAGCGAGGCGACGGGTTCGTCGCAGACGAGAAGCGCGGGTTCGAGCGCCACGGCGCGGGCGATGGCCGCGCGCTGGAGCTGGCCGC
>ENA-ORTF01004168-ORTF01004168.1-human-gut-metagenome-genome-assembly--contig:-NODE-4168-length-11390-cov-3.980944_pt1 | contig 11390 bp, 10 predicted proteins | sample MGYA00241908_ERZ509180 | MGnify/ENA primary metagenome ERZ509180 (study PRJEB26280, sample SAMEA2338814) | human gut metagenome | biome: human gut; feature: human-associated habitat; material: faeces... | reverse complement strand
CCACGAAAATCTTTTCTGGGCATTTATTTATAATATTATCGGTATTCCGCTTGCAGCAGGTGTGTGGATTCCGATATTCGGCTGGACTCTTAATCCTATGTTCGGTGCGGCGGCAATGAGCCTTTCAAGCTTTTGTGTTGTTACTAATGCGCTCAGGCTTAATCTTGTAAAAGTTCATTCGCCAAAGCGTGATAAAAAGAAAAAGCCGGTTGATATTAAGCTTAATATCACCGCTCAAAATAAGGAGGAAAAAATTATGACAAAAACTATTAAGATTGAGGGAATGATGTGCCCTCATTGCGAGGCTGCTGTTAAAAAAGCACTTGAGGCAATCGACGGTGTTAAAGAAGCAAGCGCAAGCCACGAAAAATGCGAGGCAGAAGTTATGCTTGATAAGGACGTTGATTTATCCGTTCTTGAAAAAGCTGTTACCGATGCAGGATATAAGGTAATAAAATAAAGACAAATAAAAGATTAACGGCTGTCACTTTTGCGTGACTGCTTCAGCGTGCAGAAAAGTTTATAATTAATTTCTGCACGTTGGCAAGACTTCGAGAAAGTGAGATAAATTTCGTATTTTGCGAGTGGGAGCTGTTTTATCCACTTGCTATGAAACAGTACACTGTACTGTTTCTCCCAAATTCACACGTGAATTTGGAGCCACGTGTCTCTTGTGCTTTGCACAATTCACTCCCCCGAGCAAAAGACGGAAAGCGCCAAAAGGGTCAAGGACTCGATGTCCTTGACCCTTTTCCAATCCCTCTGAGTGCAACAAGTTGCACCGACCGTCTCCCCTGTCGTGTCGGTCGGTGCTTCTGCACCAAAGTGCAGAGGTCTCCACCGGAGACCCGCACCCTTTGCAAGGGAGGCAAATAGGTTTATTTATTTTATTCGGTGCGGTTTAGCCGCTTTATCGACAGTCTTTTTTATAACTTATTTTCTTCCTCATATTCCTTTGAGTATTCAACGTTTTGCGTGTCGGGGATAGGTACTCCCATTTCCGTTTTTCTGTCAGGTTGAACGGTTGGATTTGTTATGGAAGTTAAATATTTATTCGTCAAATCCGTATCTTTGCTTAATTGATATTTTTTCTTGTATTTTTCACCTTTCATAAACTCACCTCTAAGGCTATTGTTTACAAAAGCTCGCTGATTATTAAATTAGAAACAAGCATTCCCTCGCTTGTAAGTGCAATTTTGTTTTCGCTTTCTTTCATAAGCCCCATTTTTACAAAGCGTGAAAAGTCTTTTTTTATAAGCGATTTATCAATTCCGCAATTTAGCCTTAAGCCGAGCATAATTCGTTCTTCCTCAATATCAACCGCTCCTTCACTTTTAAGCGACCAATCGGTATCATAATAAAATCTTTTGCCGTGCCAAAGGGAGTGTGCGCTTTTGCCTAAGCCTAAATAATCGTCTAAAATCCAATATTTTGTATTGTGTTTACTTTCAAACGACGGCTTGGAAAAATTGCTTATTTCATATTGATTAAAGCCGAGAGCTTCAAGGGATTTTATTGTTTTTAAATACATTTCGCAAACCGTGTCCTCGTCGGGAAGTGCGAGCCTGTCCTTGAGGTCAAAAAATTTTGTGCCATTTTCAATTTTAAGCATATATGCGCTTATGTGGGTGACGTTCATTTTGTCGATAAATTCAAAAGTTTCATCAAGAGAGGAGAGAGTTTGCTTGGGAGTGCCGAGCATAACGTCAAGGCTTATGTTACTTATTCCTGCTTTTTTAGCATCGTTGACAGCCTTTGCAACTTCCGTTTGCCCTGCGCTTCTTTCAAGTGCAAAGCGTTCTTCGTTTCTTGCGCTTTGCATACCTATGCTTACTCTGTTTATTCCGCATTTTGCATAGGTGTAAAAATCTTTTTCAAGGTTTTTTGACGGGTTACATTCAATCGTTATTTCGGAATTTTTATCTATATCAAAATGATTTTTTGCAGATGTCAAAATTTTGGCGATTAATTCACTTTCTAAAATCGACGGAGTACCGCCACCGAAATAGACTGTGTCAAATTCGCCTGAATAATCAGCCATTGTTTTGATTAATTCGTCGGCGTATTTTTCGCTAAGCTCCTTGTCATATTTTACACTGTAAAAATCGCAATAAGGACATTTCGATTTGCAAAAAGGGATATGAATATATAAACCTGCTTTGTTGTTCATCTAATCACCTAAAAAATATGGGCAAGCACTGCTCGCCCATAAAATATTTTTGTATAAAATTTATTCGTCTGCCTCTGTTGAAAGAAGAACACGGTCGTTGTCAAATTCTTCTCCGCCGGAGGTAACTTTAAATTTTGCAAGAAGGTCAGCGGTAGTAAGATTTTTCTTTTCCTCGCCAGATACGTCATAAATAATTTTGCCCTCGTTCATCATAATAAGACGATTGCCTATATTTATAGCGTCCTTCATATTGTGAGTAATCATAATTGTTGTAAGATTATCCCTTGCAACAATTTTTTCCGTAAGGTCAAGCACCTTTTTAGCTGTCTTAGGGTCAAGTGCCGCCGTGTGTTCATCAAGGAGCAAAATTTTAGGCTTTTTAAGTGTTGCCATAAGAAGCGTAACAGCCTGCCTTTGACCGCCTGAAAGAAGTCCTACTTTAGATGTAAGCCTTGTTTCAAGCCCTAAATCAAGGCTTTTAAGAACTTTAACATATTCTTCTTTTTCTTTTTTTGTAACGCCGAATGCCAAGCCTCTGTGATTGCCTCTTCTCTTTGCAAGAGCAAGATTTTCAAGAATTTGCATATCGGCGGCTGTACCGTTCATAGGGTCTTGGAAAACTCTGCCGATATATTTGGCCCTTTTATGCTCAGGAAGCTTTGTAACGTCAATGCCGTCAACCGTAATGGTTCCGCAATCAACGGGGTAAACACCTGCAATCATATTAAGCATAGTTGATTTGCCTGCGCCGTTACCGCCGATAACCGTTACGAAATCGCCTTCGTTGAGAACTAAATCAATGCCACGAAGAGCCTTTTTTTCATTAATTGTGTTAGGATTAAACGTCTTATGAACATTTTTAATTTCAAGCATTATTTGTTGCCCTCCTTTATCTTGATATGCTTTTGAGCATATTGCCCTTTAAGATAAGGAATACCGAGGAATACGGCAACAATAGCAGCGGTAAGAAGTTTGAGGTCATCGGTATTAAGACCGAGGCTGATAACAAACTGCATTACTACATAGTAAATAATTCCGCCGAATGCAACTGCAAGAAGCCTGAGCGCAAAGTTTTTAAATATTTTGCCAAAGATAACCTCGCCTATAATAACTGCGGCAAGACCGATAACGATAGCGCCTCTGCCCATATTGACGTCTGCGAAGCCCTGATATTGCGAAAGAAGCCCGCCTGCAAGAGCAACAAGACCGTTTGAAAGTACAAGCGCAACAATTTTTGTTAAATTAATATTGATACCGTTTGCACGAGCCATATTTTGGTTACAGCCGGTAGCACGGATTGAATGACCAAGCTCGGTATCAAAAAACCAATAAAGAATTGCGATAATGGCAACAACAAAGATTGCTACTATAATAATAGCTTTCGTAATATCAGTCATACTTGCAAGCACGTGATATTTATAAATTGAAAGCGCCTGATTTGATTTGCCGAGTATTCTTAAATTTATTGAATAAAGTGCAAGCTGCGTTAAAATACCTGCAAGAATAGGCGGTATGCCAAGCAAGGTGTTAAGCACGCCTGTAACAAGACCTGCCATACAGCCTGCAAGAAAAGCAAACAAAAGCGCAACCCAAACATTCATTCCGTTCATCATTGATATAACTAAAACCGCACCGCCTGTTGCAAGCGTGCCGTCGACAGTTAGGTCGGCAAAATCAAGCACTCTAAAAGTGATGTAAACGCCGATTGCCATTATGCCCCAAATAAGACCGAGTCCTACTGCACCGGGAATGGCACTGATAAAAGCTCCCATAATTTTATATACCTTTCAATTAAAAGTAATTTAAAGAGCAACAAGTAGAAACTCATTGCTCTTTATTAATTTGACACTATTATACTTTAAACCGTTAAATTAGTCAATAGGCTGTTAGTTATTTTGCGTCGCTGAAATTATATGCTTTGTAATTATCCGGAACGTTAGCTTTGAATGCCTTTGCCTGCTCCTCGTTGTAGTAGTATGTAAGCTCGTCTGACTGCTGAACGTTCATTGTTGCAGGGTCTGTACCCTTTGTAAGAATTTCGTATGCCATTGCGCCGGCTTTTTGACCGAGGTTGTAGAATGAAATTGAAAGAGTTGCAACTGCGTTTGTTGATTTGAAGATGCCTTCCTCGCCTGCAATGATAGGTGTTTTTGCAGCCTTGCATGCTGCGTCAATTACACTGCCGTTATCAGCTGCCGTGTTATCTGTAGGAACGTAAATAACGTCTGATTCGCTTGCAGCTTTTTTAGCAACAGTTGCAATGTCGTTTGAGTCTGCAAATGAATAGAATGTGCAGCTGACGCCCTTCTCTTCAAGTGCTTTTTTAACACCGTCAACCTGATACTGCGAGTTAGCCTCTGCTGAACAGTAGAGTGCACCTACCTTCTTTGTGTTAGGGAAAAGGTCAAGAATCATCTGTGCCTGGTCTGCAAGAGGAGCAAGGTCAGATGTACCCGTAATGTTAATTCCTGTCGGGTCTGTAGGATTCATTTTAATGTCAAGCGCTGTTCCGTAATCGGTTACGGCTGTTCCGACTACAGGAGTTTTGCTTGCAGCTGTTGCTGTAGCGGCAGCCTGAAGCGCCGGTGTTGCGTTTGCTAAAATAAGGTCGTAATTTGATGATACAAATTTATTTACGATTGTAGCGCAGTTTGCAGAATCGTTTGATGCGTTTTGATAGTCAAAGTTGATTGTCTTTCCGTCAGCCTTTGCAAGCTCGCTGAGCTTATCCTTAAAGCCTTTTGTTGCGCTGTCAAGTGCGGTATGCTGTGTAAGCTGGCAAATACCTACATTATATGTATTTTTATTTGTTGTATCGCTTTTTCCTGAATTTGATGAGCAACCTGCAAATACACTGCCGACCATGAGTGCCGAAAGTGCTACAGCCGCAATTTTTTTAACTGTCTTGTTCATAAAATATTTTTCCTCTCTGATTCGAAATACTTTAGCACCTAAAAGTGTTAAAGTTTATGTTGATAGTTTAGCACCTAAAAGCGCTAAAGTCAATAGGGAGAATGTTTTTTGTTCAAGTGTAACAAAAAGGAGACGGCATTTTAGTGCATAGTGCATAGTTGCCTTTTAAAATAAAAAAAGCAGCATCAATTTTTGATACTGCTTTTGGCGTCCCGGAAGGGAGATATTATTTTATTGATACATTCAACTTACGCAAATCCGTAGAAACAAGCTTGATTTCAGGCTCAAATTTTACATTACCCTTATTATTTACAACAACATCAACATTTTCGTTATCGCAATTCACATCAAACTCTAATTTTACGCAGTTGTTTTTTAAGTATTCAAAGGACTCGCCGTCATCATTAAAATAACGGGCTGTAAATTTGCCGTTTTTAACAGGATAAACGGTAAAGATGACTTTTTCTGCGGATTTATATGAGCACTCGCCCTCATCAACGGGAAAAACAGAGCCGCAACGAATAAAATAAGGCACAGGCTTATCTGACGGCAAATCAACCTTTACTGTGTTTCCGCCGCAATAAAGCTTTCCTGTTTCATTCAGATACCAATCGTCGCCCTTTGGCAGGTAAACAGACACCTGAGTTACACCCTCGTCAAGCACGCACTTTGCCAAAACATCTCTGCCAAGCATAAACGCATCGGTATTTACGTCAATATTTTCATCATTGTAATAAATATAAGGCGGAGCTTGCACGGGGACATCATTTTCAACGCTGTTATAAGCACAATTATATAAATAAGGTATCAGGCTTTTGCGTTGTCTTAAAATCGCCTTTGCGCCGCACAAGCCGCTTTCATAGCTCCACGGCATAGTAGCAGAGCCGTCGCCGTTCCAAGAATGAATTGTAAAGCGTGGCTCAAAAACGCCGTGCTGCATCCATCTTAAAAGCAATTCTTCGCAAGGCATTTCGCCTGAAAAGCCTCCCAAATCGTGACCGTAAAAATAAAAGCCTGAAAGGGACATTGTCATTCCCACATAATGGCAAAAACGCAAATCGTGAAACGAAGTAAAATTATCGCCGGACCAGGTTTGCGCCAAGCGTCTTACACCGCTGTTTCCGCTTCTCGTAGATAAAAACGGACGCTTTTCGGGATATTTTTTCATTTGCGCCTTGTACGAAGATAATACCATTAAATAAGTTAATATCGGACGAATTCTGCACGCAGAAGCTTTTTCGCCAAAGCCTGCGGCAACAGCGTCGGTTGCCTTAATATCAAACTCGTTATTATCATTCCATGTAGCATCAATTCCGAAATCAAGCAGCTTTTCGGTTACCTGACTGCCCCAAAAATCGAAGGCGTCGGAATTTGTAAAGTCCAAATAACTGCCCACACCGTCCCAAAACTGCGTTACATAGGGTGTTCCATCTGCATTTTTAACAAAAAATCCTTTTTCTGCCAACTCATCATACATTGGATGCGAGGTCAAAAAAGCAGGTTTGATATTCGGAATTAAATGTATTCCTGCATTATTGTAATCGGCAACGAATTTTTCAGGATCGGGGAACTTATCGTAATTCCAATTAAAAACGCAACGCAAATTCCCTATTGAAGTATATCCCGATGAAAGATAAAATCCGCCGCAGCTCAAATCAAGGTCTTTAATTTTATCCAAAAAGCCCTGCATCTGATTTTGTGCGTCAGGCGCATCGGTATATGCCATTGTGCTGCCGCAATAATCGAAGCTCCACTTAGGCGGAAAAGCCTGCTTGCCGCACAAGCGAGCATATTGCTGTAAAACAGAAAGCTTGCTTCCGAAAAAAACATAATAAACCAAGCAATCGTCATCCGTCTTAAAATACTTGAAATGGCAGTAATAATTATTGATTTCCCTGCCCAAATCAACAAAAGAGGTGTCTGTTGTATCGTAATAAATACCGTAAGCACCAACAGAATTTTCGCAAATATAAAACGGAACGTGCTTGTACAGAGGGTCTGTTTTTTCTGCGTCAAAGCCCATACTGTCAGCCGTTTCAACACGGTAAACCTGACCTGCTTTATTTATCAGGCCGCTTTTGTCGCCAAGTCCGAAAATATGCTCGTCATCTTCTCTGGTAATATAATGATAAGACCCGTTGCCGAATTCGCCTTCAAAATTATAGGCAAGCGGTGCTCTGTCTGCGAACAAAAGCTTTGACTCTTTACTGTAAGACAAAATAAAATTATTCAAATCGAGGTCAACGGTAACGCCGCAATCAAGAACAAATTTCTCTTTATTTTCAAATTTTTCAACAACAGGCGCAACACAGTCAAATCCGTCCACGGATAATCTGCTTCTGCCGAGAGAGGATAGGTTATTATTCGGATTTACGGTAAAGGTCGGCAGCATTTCGGCGTTATCGTTAAAAACAGCCACACGCAAAGCACTGCCACTTATGAAATCAATGTTGATATTAACGTTATCGCACTTATATTCACGGTGCGTTTCGTTTTCGTTTGTAAGCTTAAAAATATGATTAAATTTCATTATATTGATGCTCCGCCGATAAATGTATTTTTCAAAAGCTGTGGGATGTTCCAACGTGCCGGCCTTGTGTTTTCACAAAAAGTCATAACCTTAGCCGTGCCGGGCTTCCACACCGGTATTTCATTGCAATTGGGATTTCCGTTTTTTGCAAAAGCAATAAAGGATTTTGCAAGCTGATTTGAAATTTCATAATCAACAGCCTCAAAAGGCCGCCAATTTTTATCAAGAGTTGAAAAAGCATAAAGCAAATCGCTTGAATGCCAAGCACCCTTTTCATCACCCGGCAAGCTGCGTGCAAAATAATAAATATAGCAATCGCTGTTTTTATCACAGGAAACCCATTTTTTATCGACAGCCTGCAAAACGGCAGGCACCATATCATTTTTTGTAATACCTATAATTTTAGGCATTTGAGGAATTGTCCTGTTGTTAAAATTTGACTGTGTAATTATTTTTCCGTCGCAAACCGGCAGGGTGTAAAGCATACTTTTAAGCTTTTCCTCCTTGCATGCCTTATCCCAAGCACGATAAAGCACCTCTTTATCCGCTTTTTTCAACTCGGCTATACTTTTACATCCTGCATTTTCAACAATATTATCCCAAAAAGCTCTTGTTTTTTCAGGGTTCAGGGGTTTTGCGAGGAAACGCTGTAAACCGCCGCCGCTCATCATTATCGCTGCGGAAAACCAACCTTTGCAAAGCGGATTTGAAAGATGAATGTCAACGCTCATAGCCCCTGCGCTTTGACCTGAAAGCACAATATTATTCGGGTTTCCGCCGAAAGCTTCAATATTTTCCCTAACCCATTTAATTGCGGCATATTGGTCAAAAAGTCCGAAATTACCGCAAACTCCGTTTTCATCGGTTAAATCAGGGTGTGAGCAAAAGCCGAAGGCATTAAGCCTGTAATTCATCGCAACGAAAATCACGCCGTTTTTTGCAAAATTTTCGCCGTTGATATGCGCCTCGTTTGAGCTTCCGCCTGTAAAGCTGCCGCCGTGAATAAAAATTAAAACAGGACAGTTTTTAGCCTCTTTAGGCACATATATATTCAAAAATTGGCAATCCTCGCTGTATGTAAACGCTAAACCGTCTCTGAATTCATAATGATAAAAAGGGTTAACTGTTGCATCATCATCAAACCCACGGTGCTGATATGAGCACTCCTTAAAGCAAGTTGCATCAAAAACACCCTGCCACTTTTCAATCACCTGAGGATATTCCCAACGCTTGGCATTTGCGTACTTTATGCCCCTGAATTCAAAGCAGTTTTCTCCGTCTATGCCTTGAATTTTTCCGCATTTTGTTTGCAATTCGACTGTTTTCATAAAATTATGCCCCTAAGTATATCAATCGTTTTTATTGCCGTAAAGCTGCTTGTGCAAATTCTCGATTTCCGATTTGCCCAGCTTGTAGCAAAAAGTCGTCAAAATAAACATAAGCAAAAGAATAACCGACGGCACTATTGTTGCCGCGTCAAACATTTTCGTTAAAACCTGTTGCGATTGCACGGCTTGCGTGCCTTTGTAGCCGATAGCCCCAAGCACTGCCGGTACGCCTGCACCTGCGGCTGTTTGACCTAATTTGCGTACAAAAGAATAAATACTGTAGGTTGTACCCTCTTCACGCCTGCCCGATAAAAGCTCATGATAATCCGTAACGTCCATAACAAGCGCCCAAACCTCAAGCACAAGGAAGGTTTGACCTGCACCCGAAAGGAACACGAGTACGAGGAAAACATAAGGATTGTGAGCAAACGGGGTAAAACGCAAAAGGAACATCAATAAGCTGATGACAAAGGCAAAGCCCAAGCCTGCGCCGCAAATTTCCTTTTTGCCGAATTTTCTGATAAGCTTACCCATAAACGGTAAAAACAACGCCATAGGCAAATAGGTGCATATGGTAACAATGCTGTAAAGACCCGGCTTCTCAAAGTAATTTTTGAAAAGATAATTATAAAATGTTTGTGTGTACATTTGAAAACAGATAAGAAACATAGATATAAAGCAAAGCACAACAAACGGTTTGTTTTTAGCAAGGATTTTGACGGTTTTCAGCAAATTATAATCGCTTGTTTTTTGAGTCGGCGGAAGCTGAATTCGCTCTTTTGTCAATCTAAAGTGGATAATAAAAAGAACGATTGTTAAAACCGAAATTGCACCTACGCACAATGAAAGTTTGTTCCCGTCAAGCACCTTTGACGAACTGCCGTCGGCATTGATTACAGTCGTGAAAACAACAAGCGGCATAAGAATTTGCGCCGGCAAGCCGCCGATTCCCGCACCGACAGAGCGCCACATTGAAAGAGATGAGCGTTCAACCTCGTCATCCGTAATGGCACTTGCCAATGAGCCGTAAGGGATATTGACGCCGGTATACATCATTCCGTAGAAAATATATGTTATGTAAGCATAGATTAAGTATTGACTGTTTGACAATCCTGGGATTTTAAAAAACATCAAAAACGCACCCACGGCAAGCGGAAAAGAAGCCCCTAAAATATAGGGCCTGAATCTGCCGTGCTTTGTCGGCTTTCTTGAGTCTATAAACGAACCCCACATAGGGTCATTTACAGCGTCCCAAATTCTGGCAACAAGCATTAAGATTGTTATGCTTGCGGCTGAAATGCCCAAAATATCGGTATAAAACATTGTTAAATACGAAGAAACAAGACTAAACGAGAGTATTCCGCCCATATCGCCCAAAGCATAACCAAACTTATCCTTAAATTTAATTCCGTGCGTTTCCATGAACAGCCCCCTTAACCAAATTGTTAAAATTAGACAATAATATTATACATCGCTCGCTTTTATTGTCAATAATTACAAATAAATTTGTTGGCCGATTATGAAAATTTGTGATTTTTCCGTTTTTGCTGTTTCTTCTCAAAAATGAAAAAACGCCGGAAACCCTTGATTTTACTGGCTTTTCCGAAATTTTAGTGTTAATAATTTCTCTTATGAAATCTGCTAATTTTACGCCGTTTTTCCCCTTCATTTTAGCAAGGTATTAGCAAATGCAAAGATTTTTGGGGGGACATCATTCAGTTAATCTGATACTCGTTGCGAGTGCTAAATCGCCGTAGCACTTTTTCGTTATTTTCGAGTATCTTATCAAATTCGTGTTTTTATTAGTTTCGTTGCAAGCGTGATACCCAAGTCATCTGTATTCTGCCAACCGAGGCAAGTAGTTAAGTCGCCCTGTGGGTCTGCGTCTATGAGCAATACTTTCTTGCCCTGCATTGCAAGACCTACACCGAGATTTACCGTAGTGGTTGTTTTTCCCACTCCGCCTTTTCCGGATGTTATAACTATAACCTCTCCCATATGTTTTCCTCCTTGTAATTTTAGCACTACTATTTTAAATCAATAAAAATGCACAATTCTAAACACTACTATTATATACGGAAACAGGCAAAAGGTCAATGTTTCAAGCAAAAAAACATGTAATTCTTTTAATTCCTAGTTACATTTCACTGCTTATTTTAAAAAGTCAATATAAACATATGACTATGTATTATATAAGAACAATATGTGTTTCGCTTCGCGAATATGCACAGCTCAAGGTAACCTAACATTGTTGTTCCGAAAATTTCAGGCAAAATTCCCTATACAATAAAAAAACTTCTACAATTATAACCACCAGTGAAACTGGTGGTTATAATTGTATATTTCTTATTCCTCATTTGGCTCTGGTGCTCCCATTGGACATACACCTGCACACGTGCCACATCCTATGCAAACTGATTGGTCAATAATGTATCTTTCATCACCTTCT
>ENA-ORTF01004163-ORTF01004163.1-human-gut-metagenome-genome-assembly--contig:-NODE-4163-length-11396-cov-2.356759_pt1 | contig 11396 bp, 8 predicted proteins | sample MGYA00241908_ERZ509180 | MGnify/ENA primary metagenome ERZ509180 (study PRJEB26280, sample SAMEA2338814) | human gut metagenome | biome: human gut; feature: human-associated habitat; material: faeces... | reverse complement strand
AAATGTAAACCCTGGGAAATATTCAGATTTCGCATAGATTTTCACTTTTCTTTTCTCTTGGTAAATAAGGTCTAGGACCAATTAATGACATTTCACCTAATAAAACATTAATAAATTGTGGCCATTCATCTAATGACGTTTTTCTTAAAAACTTTCCTACTGGTGTAATTCTTGGATCATTGACTAGTTTTTTATTTGTCAGATATTCTTCTTTGATTTTTGGATCTTTTTCCATCAATTCATCCAAAATTCTTTCAGCATCAGGTACCATTGATCTAAATTTATAGATTTTAATCATTTTCCCATTTTTACCAATTCTATCTTGACTAAAAATAATACTATCATGATCTCCGCTTTTGACATATTTATATTTTACAAAAGCAATCAAAGGAATTAACGTTAAACATCCAGCAATTCCTGCACAAATATCAATAAATCTTTTCATAGTATTAGCAAGAGCCGACATTTCATTATTTGCTGTTGCAATCAGTAATTGTCCATCAAAATCCTGAACTTCAGAAGAAAAAGTCATTGTTCCATTAACATCTGGTAAATACTTAACACTTTCAACTTTTCCATAAATATCTGACATCACCTTATCAATTACTTCTTCACTTGCTTCTGGTAAAGCCACAATAATTTGTTCAATTTTTAAAGTTTTAATAGCCTCATCCAATTCTTCATAACTATAAATAAAACTATTTTTAATCACATTTTCCTGTTTAAAATCAAATAACTGATCTGTCCAATTCGCATCCACATAACCTTCTACTTGTGTTAAAGCAAAACGATTGTTATTTGATATTTTACCAAGTCTTGCTGCTTCATATCCTGTTCCAATAACTAATGTTTTTCTAGCAAACTGTTCTCTAAAAGCAATTCGAATATAACGATCTGCCAGTAAACATATAATAAACATCGATGCAACCATAATTGTCAAATGCATTCTTCTTTCATAACCTGTTGATTTAGGCACTAAAACAAGTAATGCGATATAAAAACAAAAACTTGATTTAACTAACGCTTTAATTTCATCCCATATTAAACATGTATTTAATGAATAATGTCCATATATAAATAAGAATAGGAAATAAAGTATTCCTGATCCAATGATTAAATCTAAATCCATATGGAAGTATAAACATATAAAGTAATACATTATTACTTCTATTAAAAGTAACATAAAGGGCATTATTTTTCTATTCATATTTTACACCTCTTATTATGTCCATTATATCGTAATTCGATTATTAATGCTATCTTTTCTCTTTTATAGTATAATAGATATATCAAAACTTTGGAGGGTCAATATGAAGTTTTTTTATGAAGGTATCAATAAATTTATGTATAAACATTCTTTTATAAAATCTTGTGTCTATTTTGCATCAAAATTTTGTCCTTGGATGGTCGCTATATTTTATTCACTCTTTTTATTAAAAATAGTGATAGAATCACAAACTGGTTTTTATCTTTTATTTATTAAACCATTTGTCGTTTTATTAATTACTGTTCTACTTAGAATATTAATTGATAGACCTCGTCCTATTCAAAAGTATGACCTTAAACCTATTGATGATAAAAAAAGAATAGGTCATTCTTTCCCAAGTATTCATACGAGTTTAGCTATTTCTATTGCTTTGACCGTTATTGCTCGAGGACCAAATATGGGATTATTACTCTCAGCACTTGCTATTACAATTACTTGTACAAGACTGCTTACAGGTGTTCACTATTTAACAGATATTCTTGCAAGTATTTTAATTGCCCTTGCTATTTATATGATTTAACGAAATAAGAAAATTATTTCGTTTTTTTATTTTTTAAAAGAAAAAATGATTTTTGTTGTCTATATAAATAGTGGAGGGAGAAACTATGGAAACAAAAATCAAACCTAAAAGAATTACCGATTTTAAAAATGATCTTGTCTTTAAATTTATGTTGTAGTGATCTCAATGATTCTCGCTGTTATTATTTACTTAAAGTCATTATTGAAGGAATCACTGGTATTCAATGTCAGGAACTTTTTGTCTTAAATAGTGAAGTCAATCCTGAACATCTAAGTGATAAAGATATGGTTTTAGATGTCTGAGTGAAAACTGATGAAGGAAAATTAATCGACATTGAAATGCAAAACAGTGCACTTACTAAAGAAGTTCATTATCGTTTTCAAATCTATGGAGCAAGAATAATAGATCATCAAGTCAATCGAGGAGATCTCTTATACAGTGAGAATGTCCATGAAGTCTATACCATTCTCTTTGTCAATGATATTGACAGAGACAATCTTCTCTTGATCGATACCTACATGCCACGTAATCAACTAAACCATGTCAGAAAGTATAATTTGCTGACTCATCATAATGTCTATCTTCCATTTATTGATGCTGTTGTAAGAGAAAAAGGGCTTAAGAATCTAAGCAAGATAGAATTAGCTATTTATACTTTATATCACGGGATAACAGATGATATAATGTCATTAAACAGTGAGGTGGTTATCATGATGAAAGAAAAGATGGATCAGTTCAATGAAGATGAAGAACTTGTATTAGCAGCGAGTAAAAGACAGCTTGTAAAGATACAACATCATCAAGAGAAAGTAAGAATACGACAAGAAGGAAAAGAAGAAGGTGAACTTCTTAAAGCTAAAGAAAATATATTGATGCTTTTTAAAAGTAAATATCCTCAAGAAGATATTTTAATGTTAGAAAATTTAACATTGTCACAATATAATGAGATTTTTAAAGCATTAATAGAAAACAAAGATTTACAAATAATTAAAGAAATGATTAAATGATACAAAAACGGATATCTCATGAGATATCCGTTATTTTTATTTATGAATACCAGGTCCAGCTTTAACAACAGTACTAGGTAAATCATATTTTTTAAAATTTTCTTGGAACATTTTTGTAAGTTTTTTAGCTGTTTTATCATATTCACGTTTGTTTGACCAAGTATTTTTAGGGTTTAACATTTCTGCTGGAACACCTGGACAACTTCTTGGGATTTTTAGATTAAAGAATGGTTCTTTGACATATTCCACAAAATCTAAGTCACCATTTAAAGCAGCATTGATCATTGCACGTGTATATTTTAATGGAATACGATGTCCTTTACCATAAGAGCCACCAGTCCATCCAGTGTTGATCAAGAAAACATTAGCTCCTGATTTTTCTACACGACGTCCAAATTGGTGAGCATATAAAGCTGTATCTAATGGGAAAAATGGTTCTCCAAAACATGTTGAAAATGTTGCTTCTGGTTCAGTAACACCATTTTCAGTTCCAGCAAGTTTGCTTGTATAACCTGAAACAAAGTGGTAGATAGCAGCGTTACGGTCAAGTTTAGAAATAGGTGGTAAAACTCCAAAAGCATCTGCTGCTAAAAAGAAAATAGTACGTGGAATAGGTCCAACTCCTGATGAAACAGTATTTGGAATATAATCAATTGGATAACCAACACGTGTATTTTCTGTGATAGAACCATCATCGAAATTAATAATACGTGTATCTTCAAATAATTTAACATTTTCTGTTACAGCACCAAAACGGATGGCATTCCAAATTTCAGGTTCATGTTCTTTTGAAAGGTTGATACATTTAGCGTAGCATCCACCTTCAAAGTTGAAGATTGTATTTCTAGACCAACCATGTTCATCATCACCAATTAATCGTCTGTTTGGATCGGCTGAAAGTGTTGTTTTTCCAGTTCCTGATAATCCAAAGAATAAAGCTGTATCACCGTCGATTCCCATATTGGCAGAACAATGCATTGTAAAAATCTTCTTTTGTGGAAGTAAATAGTTCATAACACAGAAGACAGATTTTTTGATTTCTCCAGAATACCCTGTGCCCGCAATTAAAATAATTTGTTTTTCAAAATTGATCATAATAGCGGCTTCACTATTTAATCCTAATTTTTTATAATCTACTTTACATCCAGGAGCAACTAAAATCAAAAAGTCTTCTTTAAAATCTTTTAATTGTTCCTTTTTAGGTCGAATAAGTAAGTTTCTAATAAATAAATTTTGACTTGCTTTTTCATTGATAACTCTAAAACCATATTGATATTTACGATTAGCTCCTGCAAAGCCATCAAAAATATATAAATCTTTATCATTTAAATATTGAATCATTTGATCATAAACTTGGTCAAAAACTTCTGCTGAAACAGGACGATTAACATTTCCCCAAGCAATTAAATCATGAACAGCAGGTGTATCAACAATATATTTATCATCTGGAGAACGACCAGTTCTTTCTCCAGTTTCTATACATAAAGCACCAGCACGTGAAAGTCTTCCTTCTTTATGAAGTAAAGCTTTTTCTACAAGCGCACCAGGCGGATTGTTTCTAAAAATGTTTCCTGTATGATTAAAACCATATTTTTCGATATTCAATGTATCCATAATATACCTCCTTTGGATTCCCTACATATAATGATACAAAAAAAATGTTATAAAATCCATAGAAAGCGCTTACTTTTTTTAATAAATGACGCTAATGTCAAAACAAGTTTGTTGAAAATGTACAGTTTATAAGGCTTTTAGAGTATTTTTTAATAAAAAAACACATTAGAAACATAACTAATGTGTTTTTAGGATAATAATCATAAACAAATAAAAAAGATCATTTAGGGGAATGATCTTCTTTATTTATATATAGGGAATCGAGTAATAAAAAATTAATATATTGGGAAACTATTACTGAAAATCGTAAAATATATGAGAGATATAAATATTATGGGATATCTCTTTTATTTACATTTCATTTTTTATTACACATTTATTATAGCGAAATATGACGAATTGAGTAGAGACAAGTATCCTAAAAAGAATTATAAGTATTTGTGCAATGTGCACAAATAGTGTAAAATAGACGGTGGTGATGATATGGGATTTACAATAGATGATGCTTTAAGAGAATTTAAAAAGAATTATAAAATGACATTACTTGCAGGTGAGGATGGATGTTCTAATGCCATGACCTGGGTACAAATGGTCGAAGATAAAACGATTTTACAACAACTTTGGGGTAAAGAACTAGTTGTAACAACAGGTCTAGGATTTCAAAGCCAAAAGAAATTAAAAGAATTCATTGAACAACTTGTTAAATATCATAGTGTGGGACTTGTTATCAATACGGGAAAATATATTTTTGATATCGATCAAGAAATTATTGATTATTGTAATGAATTAAGTTTTCCTTTGTTAGTGGTTCCTTGGGAAGTGCATATTGCTGATATGATTAAAGATTTTTCATATCATTGTTTACGTGCAGAAAGAGATGATAAGTATATTAATCAAACTGTTATGGACACACTGATTAATCCAGCAATTATTGAAGAGTCTAGAAATAAATTAGCAGGTGATTTTGATGTGGAAAATGATTTTCAAGTAATGGCTATTTCTGTAGAAACCGATGAAGAATTAGGCATGATGGAAAGAAGAAGTATTAAGTTTCAGCTAGAATTATGTTTTGAAAAAGTTGAAGGAAATTATAGTTTTTTCTGGTTTGATGGTTATTATATTATGATTTTTAATAACTTAGAAGATAGTGCTCTTGTAGAAGTTATTAATGAAATGTATAAAAGAGCTAAAAAACGTTTGCATTATACATTACATTTAGGAATTGGCTCAAAGATGGTGGATTTTAGAAATATGATTTTAAGTTATAAAAGGGCTATTGCAGCTTGTAAGATGGCTAAACAATTTAATTATCCACAAATTTATTTTGATGATATGGGTGTTTATCAATTATTGTTTATTATTGAAGATCAAGGAATTTTAAGACAAATGTATCGTAGTATGTTAGGTGTTTTGATAGATTATGATCAAAAGCATAATACTCAATTAGAAGAGACTCTTTATCAATATTTAAAATTCGATAGTAATCAAAAAGCTATGGCTGAAAGCTTATATATGCATCGTAATACTATCAATTATCGACTTAATAAGATAAAAGAACTGACAGAATGTCAATTGGATTCATTTGAAGAAAAAATGCCGTATATGTTAGCTTTTTATATTAAAGAAATTGTAGAAAAAAAGAAGAAATAGCGGAAAGCTGTTAGCTTCTTTTTTTATTTGATAAAAAGTTTAGCAAATAAAAATGAAAGCGCTAACTTTTTAGTGAATGTTGGTCATTTATATGTTATAATAAATGACATAAAGGGGAGATAAATATATGTTTGATAATTTTTTAATTCACACTTTCCATGATGGAAATTGTTTACAAGCTTATAAAATATTTGGTGCACATTTTGAAACTCATGAAGGTAAAAAAGGTGTACGTTTTACAACATATGCGCCGAATGCTAGAAGTGCACAAGTTGTAGGAGAATTTAACCAATGGGGTGAAACACCTTGTTATATGGAAAGATATAATAATGGTGGTATTTATACAATATTTGTTGAAGGTGTCAAAGAATTTGACATGTACAAGTTTAGATTTGAAACTCCTCAAGGAGATATTATTGATAAAGCAGATCCATATGCTTATTTTAGTGAGTTAAGACCAGGAACTGCTTCAAAAGTTTATAACATGGAAGGTTATCGTTGGCATGATAGCAAATGGATAAAAAATAGAACTAAAAATTATGATTGCCCACTTAATATATATGAAGCTTCTCTTGGTTCATGGAAAATGAAGCGAGAAAGTGAAGGTGAAGGGGACGATGGTGAATATTATTCTTATGAAGAATTAATAGATGAAATTATTCCCTATGTAAAAAAGATGGGCTATACACATTTAGAAGTTATGCCACTTACTGAATTCCCATTTGATGGTTCTTGGGGATATCAAGCAACTGGTTTTTATAGTGCAACATCGAGATATGGTCAACCTAAACAATTAATGAAATTTATTGATGCCTGCCACCAAGAAGGCATTGGTGTTATTATGGACTTTGTGCCAGCACATTTCGTTAAAGATTCACATGGATTACATATGTATGATGGTGGATTTGTTTATGATTATAATGATTATAATCGTCGTTATAGTCCATGGGATAGTGTTTATTTTGATTTAGGTAAAAATGAAGTAAGAAGTTTCTTATTATCTTCTGTAGAATTCTTTGCAACATATTATCATATTGATGGTTTTAGATTTGATGCTGTAAGTAATCTTATTTATTATGAAGGTAATAAAAACTTAGGTGAAAATATTGGTGCTATGGAATGGATGAAACGTTTAAATGGACATATGTCTGGGTACCATCCAACTGTGATGATGATTGCAGAAGATTCAACAGATTATCCAGGTGTTACTAAACCAGTGGGTGAACATGGTTTAGGATTTGATTATAAATGGGATTTAGGTTGGATGAATGATACATTGAAATATTTCCAAGAAGATCCTGTTTATCGTCAATATGATAGTCGTTTTATTACATTTTCAATGGCTTATTTCTATTCTGAAAGATTCTTACTTGAGTTTTCGCATGATGAAGTTGTTCATGGTAAAGCGACGATTATTAATAAAATGTGGGGATTACATGGAGATAAATTGGCACAAGTAAAAGCATTGTATGTTTATATGATGTTACATCCTGGTAAGAAATTGAACTTTATGGGAAATGAACTTGCTGAATATAAAGAATGGGATGAATCTAAATCTTTAGGATGGGATATTTTAAAATATCCTGATCATGATGCATTCCATCATTTCGCTCAAAAACTCAATGAAATTTATTTGAAATATCCAGCTTTATATGAAATGGATTATGATTTAAAAGGCTTTGAATGGCTTGTTGTTGATGATCATGATCAATGTGTTTTCGCAATTGAAAGAAAAGATAAAGCAGGAAATGCGATTATCGCAGTGATGAATTTTGTTGGTAATACGCATGAAAAATACAAAGTACCAGTTAATATTGAAGGAAGTTATAAAGAAATTTTAAATACAGATCAAGCTGTATATTCTGGAAAGAATATCATTAATCCAAGAGCAATTCGCTCTAAGAAAACAAAACCAAATGAAAAAACAAAATTGTTAAATAAAGATCATTATATTGAAGTAAAATTAGCACCATTTAGTGCATGTATCTTTGAAGTGAAACCTAAAAAAGAAACAACAAAGAAAACAACAAAGAAAACACCAAAGAAAACAAAAAGAGTAACTAAGAAAACAAAATAAGTTGTTCATAAAATAGAGCATCCGTAGTTTAGATACTCTATTTTATTTGGAAAAAATAAGATTTTATCAATGTAAAAATATTTTTATGAGTGACAATCTACTAAAAATAAAGTATGATGGTCACGTAAGAGTAATATTGAGGAGACGGGAAAATGTTTAAAAACAAAGAAGAATTTAAATTTGAATTTTCAAGAAGAATTATTGAGTCTTATGGGCGTACTGTTGAAGAAGCTCATATTACTGAAAAATTCATGGTTCTTGAAACAATGGTAAGAGATTATGCATCAGTAAACTGGGCAGCTAGTAAAGCTGTTGTTCAAAATAATGAACAAAAACAAATGCATTATTTCTCAATGGAATTTTTAATGGGAAGATTATTAGTTAATAATATGATGAATCTAGGGATCTATGAAATCGCTAAAGAAGGTTTAGAAGATTATGGAATTAACATTCATGATTTAGAAGAATTAGAAAGTGATGCTGGTTTAGGTAATGGGGGACTTGGACGTTTAGCTGCATGCTTTATGGATTCACTTGCTTCATTAGATTATCCAGGACATGGAAATACAATTCGTTATGAATATGGTTTATTTAAACAAAAAATTGAAAATGGTTATCAAGTAGAATTACCTGATCAATGGATGAAAACTGGATTTATGTGGGAAGTTCGTAAACCAAAACATAGAGTACCAGTTAAGTTCTTTGGTAAAGTGATTTGGGATGAAAATGAAGGAAAATGGAAACATGTTGATGCTGAAACAATTTATGCAGTACCTTATGATGTCCCTGTAATTGGAAATGATACAGTAAATACAAATACTTTGCGTTTATGGTCAGCTGAACCAAGTGAAGATTTCCCAAGTAATCATGATTTCCAAAGATATATCGAAGATGTAAGAAGTATCTGTCAAAACTTATATCCAGATGATTCTACACCAGCAGGAAAAATGTTACGTTTAAAACAAGAATATTTCTTCTGTTCTGCAGGTATCCAAGCAATCATCAAAGCACACTTAAGAAATTATCCATCATTAGATAATTTCCATGAAAAACATGTTATTCAATTAAATGATACACATCCAGTATTATGTATTCCTGAATTCATGCGTTTATTAATTGATGATCATGGTTATGAATGGCAAGATGCCTGGGATATTTGTACACAAACATTTGCTTATACAAACCATACGATCTTAGCTGAAGCTTTAGAAACTTGGCCAATTAGTACAATGCAAACATTATTACCACGTGTATATCAAATCATTGAAGAAATTCATCGTCGTTTTGTAGGTTTTGCTAAAGAAGTAAGTAATCATGATCAAAATTTAGTTGATCGTACAATGATTTTAAGAGATGGTACTGTTTATATGGCAAGACTTGCAATTGCTGGAAGCTTTAGTGTCAATGGGGTAGCAAGACTTCATACAGATATCTTAAAAGAAAGAGAATTACATGATTTCAATGTACTTTATCCAAATAAATTTAATAATAAAACAAATGGGGTTACTCATCGTCGTTGGTTAGCTTATTGTAATCCACAATTAAGTGAATTGATTAATGAAACAATTGGTAAAGGATGGATCAAAAAACCAGCTCAATTAGAAAACTTAATGGAACATGTTGATGATCCAATTTTACAAAATCGTTTCTTAGCAGTTAAAAAAGAAAGAAAACAAATCTTAGCTGATTATATTAAAGAACATAATGGTATTGATGTAGACCCACGTTCTATTTTTGATGTTCAGGTTAAGAGACTTCATGAATATAAGCGTCAGTTATTAAATATTTTACATGTAATGTATTTATACAACCAGATTAAGGAACATCCTGAAATGGAATTTTATCCAAGAACATTTATCTTTGGTGCAAAAGCAGCAGCAGGTTACAAGATTGCTAAGCTTACAATCAAGTTAATCAACAGCGTTGCTGATGTAATTAACAATGATGAATCAATTAATGGAAAGATTAAAGTTGTATTTATTGAAAACTACCGTGTATCAAATGCTGAAATCATTTTTGCAGCAGCAGATGTTTCAGAACAGATTTCAACAGCATCAAAAGAGGCTTCAGGCACAGGTAATATGAAGTTTATGTTAAATGGTGCTTTAACACTTGGAACAATGGATGGTGCTAACGTAGAAATAGTTGATGAAGTTGGCGAAGAAAATGCATTTATCTTTGGTTTATCTTCAGATGAAGTTATTAACTACGAAAACAATGGCGGATATAATCCAATGGATATTTTCAACTCAGATATGGACATTAGAAAAGTTCTTATGCAGTTGATTAACGGATTCTATTCTCCAGATGATCCTGAAAGATTCAGACCAATTTACAACTCATTACTTAACACTCAGGAAACAGATGTTGCTGACAGATACTTTATTCTTAAAGATTTCAAGTCATATGCAGCAGCTCAGAAGAGAGTTGAAGAAGCTTACAGAAACGAAGAAGGCTGGGCTAAGTCAGCTATGTTAAATGTAGCTAATGTTGGTAAGTTTACATCTGACAGAACAATCGAAGAATATGTAAGTGATATTTGGAAATTAGAAAAAGTAGATGTTGCTCCGCTTGAAGAGTAAAAACATCTGATTGATTTTTCGGAAAAGGGATAAGGAGGTAGTAAGATGAGAAATATGTATGATTACGCATATGAATACGAGTATCAGTATCATCCGGAAAGGGCAGGAGAAATGTTTGCCGTAGTGTTCGCTTCGCTTTGGCTTGCGATCATGATAGGAATGCTCGTATTTATGCTTGGAAGTTACCTTCTGCATTCTTTCGGTCTGTATACGATCGCAAAGCGGATGGGGAAAAAAGATGCATGGATGGCATTTGTACCTTTTGCGAGAACATATTACCACGGGAATATGGCAGGTCCGATCCGACTGAAAAATACGACGATCAAAAATCCGGGATTGTGGAAACTGCTTTTTCCGATCATCTACAGCGGAGCGATCGGCATCTATGTACTGGTACTCGTATTTGGCATCGGAATGACGCTCGCCGGAAGTGCGGTGAATCAAAATGTGACAGGGGCGGGGATGAGCGTACTTGCGTTTTTCTTTATGTATTTCGTAGTGATCATTGTTTCGATCTTATTCGGAGCAGTTCAGATCGCTTTGAACGTCTTGGTGAATAAACAGATTTATGAAAACTTCGCGGAAGGAAATATGCCGGTTATTCATGCAGTATTATCATCGTTAGTACCGTTATACGAGGCGATATGCCTGTTTATTATGAGAAAGAGACCGTTTGTCC
>ENA-ORTF01004157-ORTF01004157.1-human-gut-metagenome-genome-assembly--contig:-NODE-4157-length-11424-cov-3.744832_pt1 | contig 11424 bp, 13 predicted proteins | sample MGYA00241908_ERZ509180 | MGnify/ENA primary metagenome ERZ509180 (study PRJEB26280, sample SAMEA2338814) | human gut metagenome | biome: human gut; feature: human-associated habitat; material: faeces... | reverse complement strand
GCTGGTTGATGTGGTACGCTTCTAATCCTGTGGGCTGTCCGTCCGGGCGCATGAGCCCCGCCTGGATCTTTAGGGCACGTTCCAGCTTTTGGGGCAACTCCTTTCCGCGCTCAAAGGCTCGGCGCAGGATGCCAATGCAGGCGACTTTCGACAGATAATACTTATGCGCCAGGTTTGCCTCCAGTATGCCGGAGAGCGGGACTCGGATCGGACGACGGGGGGCAGCCCCGGTATTGAGGGGGCGTTTCCCTTTGCGCCATGGAGATCGGAGCTCCCAGTGGCGCTGCCCGAAGAGGTCGACAGAACCAGATACCAGATCCAGGTGGAAATACGGGATCGAAACCAGTTCGGAGTCCGGTTTGCCCGGTCTGCGCTTGGGCGGAGCCCCGGCCCCTTCGGCTGCTTCCAATTCAAGCATCGTCAGCTGCCCGTTTGCATCGAATCGGTACATCTATGTGACCTCCTTCCCGCAGTTTCCCGTTTCGCCAAATACATCAAATAATAGCTGCGGCGCAAGCGGTCCGGCGAAGTCAGCAAGGAGAAAAATACGCTTGCGACGCTGCGCGACGCCCCAAAATTGAGCGTCCAGACAGCGCCATGCAAGAGAAAACGCACCGCCTGCCGTGAGCTCACCGGCGTCAGGCCATGCGTAAGGATAGGGGCTTGGGATAAGCTCATTGGGAAAGCAGATCCGCACGATCTCCTCCAGCACGATCCGAAAATCCTCGTACTTCGGTGTCCCGCTTGAAAAAGCACCCGGCACATTCTCCCAACACACCCAGCGTGGACGGATATCGACACCGAAACGGCCTCGCTTCTGGTCGGCCGCCCTCATCTCCCGCACGATCCGCATTTGCTCCATAAAAAGGCCGGAACGCGCCCCCGCAAGACCTGCCCTTGCGCCAGCAACGGACAGATCCTGACACGGGCTGCCTCCGCAGATGATGTCCACAGGCGGCAGTTCTGCACCATTCAGCTTTGTGATGTCGCCCACATGGGTCATGCTGGGGAAACGCAGCTTTGTGACTGCGATGGGAAAGGCTTCGATCTCCGACGCCCACACCGGTGTGATGCCACTGCGGATCGCGGCCAAAGGGAATCCACCAATACCATCGAACAAGCTGCCCATCGTCAGTCTGCTCATTTCGCCACCGCCTGTACGACCGTGCGCGTGGTGTTGACGGCGGCCTGCGCGGTATAGACAGCACTCATGAGGCTTGCCTTGGTGGAGGTATCCAGTCCAAAGGCTCCCGCAATACGGGGGATCTCACCGGCGGAGAGCATGAGTCCAAGCCCTAACAGGGCATGATCCTTGAACACCATAAGTCCGGCGACAAGGATCGTCGCCTGCAAGAACGCCGACAGGCATAGGCCGATGATCTGCTTGCACCATTGGATAAAGCCATCCGTATATCCGCGAGGGACACTGAACATATAGAGGCTTCCCACGGCGATCTGGATGAGCAGGATGCCGCCGCGCTTCAGATTGGCGAAGAAGACCTTGATGATCGCATACGCCATAAGGATGATGCAGAACAGGATCATGATCCCGCTGGTGATGCTGCCGAAGCCGAGAAAAGGGCCGGATGCCAAATCGGTCAGCGATTCCACAGCGTTGAACTCCTGCATGACCTCGCCGGCCACATCCCCGATGGATGTCCCGTAGCCGGTGAGCGCCGCAGTGAAGGTCCCCTGCAGAGAAACGCACAGCTCATAAAGCCGTACTGGAACAACGGTGAAGAGGCTGACCGCCATAAAGCCCTTGATGGCATTGAGGGCGGTCTCACGGATGTTGCCGCGGCCGCTGGAATACTCCACGCCGGTCTCGAAGCAGGCCACCACCAGCCCTGTGCCGTAGAGTGCCCATGCCAAATAGGAGAAGAACAGCACGATGCTCTGCACCCAATCCATGGTGAAGAGCTCCGCGCCCATGTTTCCCATCTCCGAAAAGAAGTTGCCGAGAAAGCCCACGACTTGACCGTAGAACCAATCCACGATCTGGCCGAGGATCTTATCGGCAACAAAATCCCAAATAAACATTGATCGGTTTCACCTCCTCCGGGTGAGGCCACACCAGCTGCTTTGGGATATGGCAAAGGCCGTACAGCTGGTACGGCCTTCAAATCACACTTTTGTTATATTGACTGCTCCCACGCCCGGTCAGCGGACTGGCTCATATCCTGAAATACCTCCAGATAGTCTGACACCGCATCGGACAGGATCTCATAGTCCTGCCGGGTGGGGTGATACACATACCAGCTCACCTTTCCATAGTCATCCCAAATGTGCGGTTCTACACCATTTCGGAAGTTGGGATTTGAGGTCATCTTTGTCCCCAGCAGATCCGAAAAGCGAAGGCGCAGGGTATCCACCTGTCCTTCGCTGCGGTTCAGGATCGTCAACTGCAAGGCGTTGTACTGATTGGAGACGATTCCAGTGACAAATTGGATCTTTGCCCGGTTCATATCGCTCAGACGCACATAGCATGCTCTGCCTACATAAGTAGCATCGGGGTACCGTTCTCCGACGATCTTCCGAAGCTCCTGTTCGTAAAATGTCATCGTCTGCACCTCAAATCCCGATGATCTGCCAGATGTACAGCGGAGCCGTTAGCGTGAACACCAAGCAGGCGAACAAAATGGCGGGTGCCGTCCACTCGAACTGGCCGCTTTTTCTGAAGTCGAAATAGGCCGTCCCCAACTTGGCGAAGAAGAATACCGCCAGGATCAGGTCGATGGCGGGAAAGACTACATTGTTCACCACGGTCTTGATCTGACCGGATGCCGTCTGCCATGTGCTTTCCACCGCACCGGCCACATCGCCTGTGCCTGCGGCAAAGGCCGTGGTTCCCATCACGCAGACCAACAGCAGGGACAGCACCAGTGCCGCACAAAGGCGTTTGCGTTTTGTGTTGTTCATAGATTCCTCCGTTTCTATCGTTGTTTTGCGGGAGCAATATGCCACTCCTCCCAGAGATTCCCCCGGATGGTGACGCGGTCCGTCAGGTTCATGGAGAGCATTCCCGCCGGCGTCCAGCAATCCAGAAGCCATGTGTAGGGGGTATAGCTGCCGTCCGGGTACCAAATGGGCGTGAAGTGGGTGCGGCGGTTGTAGGTGCTGTAGGGATTGGCTTTGAATTGGAAGGTCGTGCTTCGCCCGGAGATTTCTGCCTCCAGCAGCCGCCAATAGCTCTCATAGCCAAACTCCGGGAAATAGGTCACGGCGTTCTGCGCCGCCGTGACAGCCGCACTCTGATTTGTGGTGACTTTTGCGGTCACCTTCTCCTGAACGCCATAGCCGCTTTTCAGCGTGGATGCGGTCGCCGTGGGGCTCTTCTCGTCCGGCGTGATGCGCATGGATGCAGTCAGGCTTGCGGAGTAGCCGTTGTAGTCAAACTCCCACCAGCCATGATCCTCCCACCAGCCGTTGTCCACCCAATGGTACCAGCGGTCCGTGTGGGTTTTGCCGTCCGCATCCGTCCAGCGGTCTGTGTGCCAGCATTTCTGCCAGTTTTCCACCCACTCCCAATTCTCCTGCCACCACGGTGACCAGATGCCCCAGGACGCCGAGGTCACCTGCTCCTTTTCGGGAACAGACGCCGGCCTGAAGCCGTTGTTGCGGTCATCCGCCAGCGGGTTGGGCGGGTCATTGCCGTCCAGATCCACGATGTTACAGGTGATGGTGCCCTGCGCAGATCCGCCGCCGTACACGCTGACGGAAATCGTTATGACGCAGGGTTCCGCAGGAGTACGCCAGCGCACCCATGCCAGCTGGCTGTCGCCGTCCGGGTAGTAGACATTGCTGACAGTGTAAGTCCTGCCCTGGATGTTAAAGCGTACCGATACGGGGTTATCCGGGTCGGACTGTCCGCCGCGCACCTCCACGGAGGTGATAACTTCTGTGTTGACACGGTATTCATAATCAAAGTCATTGATCTCCGGCGGCGTGGTCACCTCGTTGAAGCGGACAATGCCGATGCCAAGAGAGGAGATGATGTCGCCGTTGGACGCCTTCTCCGTGCGGCTGCCGGACCATGCAGTGTAGCCGAGATCCGCTTCCTCCAGAAAAATCGCCAGCGGCAGATTTTTATGGGTGAGCGTACCCAGCTTCTTTCTGAGATCGCCGTTGACGACCTGGTCATACAGAGCCGCTTCCGTGGCGGTCATGGCAAACTGCTGACCGTTGTAGCAAAGATAGGCCAGCGGCTCTACTACCAGCTTATAGTCTCCGCCTATGAGCGTATCGAAGTCCATTCCTGCGTATCCAGCAATGGAACGGATAACCTGTTCATCGGTGAAATAGCTTCGGATGGCAGCAATGCTGGCCTTGCTGCTGCTCGTAGAGATGATCTTGGGCAGGCTCTGACTTGGGTTTCGATAGGAATATCCGCTGACCGATACGGACAATCCTCGTCCTGCATTGTAAGACAACTTGGACACCTTTCCGAAGTGAGCAATATTTGCTATAGGAACCTTGTTGGTTAAGTCAATAGGGGTTCGCACCACAGAATGGGAACCCACATCCACGATAGACACTCTTACGCCATCCATGCCAGGATTCCAGTAGTTGGTCTTGGTGCCGTCCCCCATACTGCCTCCACCGCCATCAAAGTTGCCATCTCCTGTGGCATAGGCGGGAACGGCGGCGGATATCACTATCACCAATGCCAGCAGCAGGGATATGATCCTTTTCATACGCATTCCTCCAGTCGTGAAGATAAAAAGAGACACGGCCGTTTCTCAGCCGTGTCTCTCTTGGAAGGGCGAGGTCAGCCGCCCATGATACCGATCTTGTTGCCGTTTTCATACATGTCGTCCAGCGTTCCGCCATCGTTTGGACCGCTGGGCGTCACATAGCCGAAGCCGGGGACATATACCTGTCCGGCATCATTGGTGCTGCCGCCCGCAGGCTCCGTAGGCTGGGGCTTTACCTCAGTCTGCTCCGGTTTGTAGGTGGGCGGCGTTTCCATATTGCGATCCGCTTCCGGCACATCATCCGCCGCATGGTCCTTCTCCGTCTTGCTGGGATGCTCCGGCGCGTCCGGCTTGGTGGGCGTACCCTGAATGGTCTGCTCTGTGCCGGAGCTGTCCGCATCCCTGCCGGGGTCATGCCGTTCGCCATCCGTCTTGCTATCCACCTTTCCCTCTGGATCGCTGATGTTCACAACCGGATCTTTCGTGTCGGGTGTATCGTCCGGGATGGCGGGGTCGATGGGCATGGGCACCGCCGCAAGGCGGCTGACGATCCCCACCACCAGTGCCGCACAGAGCAGGACGCCTGCCGCAATGAGGATGATGCGTTTTGTTTTGTCTGTCATAAGTCGAACGCCTCCTTTGTAGGGGTCAGTGGTTTTTCTTCTTATCCCGAACATACCACAGCTTTCTTCGGAAGTCTACCGAAAGAAGCAAAAAGAACTAAAACTTCGGGATATACTTGGCCTGCACCTGCAGATTTAGGCTCACAGGCGGCAGCACCCGTCCGGCAAAGCGGGTGGGGACCTCCAGATGGAGGGTGGCGGTTGCGAGATACCCCTCGCTCCGGCCTGAGGCGATGGCGTTGTTGGAGATATGAACGGACAGGTCGGAGAGCGTATACTCCAGCTCGTTTCCGGCGTATTTCATGTGGAACTCTCCATCTGTGGTAAGGCCGAGGATATAGGACAGGTTGCCGTAGATGTCACCGGCGTCGATGGACTCAAACCACTCGCCGTCCCCCTCCGGGAACCAGCCTGCGGCATAGCCCTCCCGCACAGAGTGGTACACATCGTCATAGTTCTCATTGACCGTGGCAATGACCGCCTGCTGCACCGCGTCCCGCACGCCCTGCACGATGATGTTCACCCGGAAGTATTCCGCTATGACCATAAAGAGCAGGAGCAGGCAGAGGGTCACAGCGATGACCATGGGATAGCCCTCACCGGAGCGGGAGCGAAAAAGCAGCTTTCTCATTTCCAATACACCTCCGATCTGCCGCTGGCCTGTGCCGTCAGCTCAATGGGGAAGCTGCCAAGCCCACCGAAGCCGATGTCCACATCCATGGTCAGCGTCACCGTCACCTCCTCATTGAGCTGGATGCGGCCGGTGCGGGACCAGCGGATGTCCGGGTCGATCTCCAACCGCTCGGAAAGCACCTGCGCGCGGGAGGTCGTTTCACTCCCGACTCTGCCGGTGATCTCGGCTTCCCGCACCAGCTCGGCGGCGAAGGTGTCAAGCTGCTGCTTCGCCACATACACCGGCAGCACCTTCACCGCCAATGCGATCACCAGCATGGCGCAGAGGATGAGGACGCAGGTATCGATGTAGCCCTCGCCGGAGCGTTTCTTCCATTTGTTTCTCATCCGAACAGCCCTCCCATCGAGGTGAGGATCTGCATGAGGATGACCACAATGTAGATGAGCATAAAGCAGACCAGCATGACGAAGGAGTACACGCGGATCTTGGGTGGGATCTTTGCCGCCTGCGCCTTGAGCCGCTGAAGCTCCAGCTGTTTCATATCGTGGGAGAGCATCTGAAAATAGATGCGCCCGTCATCGCCGCGCAGGACGCCGATGAGCCCTCGCACGATGTCCGAGAGCATGGGCGACGCCAGCCTGCCCTCGAAGCGAACCAGTGCCGCCTCGTAAGAGGACGAGCGCATATCCGCCGTCAGCACATCCAGCTCACGGGCAAAGTCGGGACCGGCGTGACGCTTGTAGTTTTCCAAGATCGTCAGCACATCGCGGCTGGCTCCCAGCTCCTGCTCCACTGTGGCAACAAAGCGGGGCAGCTCACCTTCGATCTTCTCGCGGCGTTCGGTGACCTTTTCCTCCGCCTTGCGGCTCTCCTTGAAGTAAAGCAATATCGACAGCAGCACCACGATGGGCGAGAGCAGAGGGAAGATCAGCAGACACGGAATGACCGCCAGCAGCGCGGCGGCAGGCTTGAGGATGGTATAGGCCAAATAGACCTCCGGCGTCATATCCATGCCGGCAGCACTCAGCGTGCGCTCCATGCGGTGACACTTGTACTCGTCCATTCGGATAAACTTGGAGAGCTTGATGGCCCAGCCAAGGAAGATCGCGTCCAGTGACTTCATCCGCTTTTTCTCGGTTCGCCCTGCGGACAGAAGTGCCTTCTCCGTGGAGAGACGGGGCAGCTTCAGAATGTCTGCCAGAATGAAGAATAAGCCCGCGGCAACGGCCACGCCGAAAAGGAATAGTAAGATCGTCATGTCCGTCACCTCCGATATTCAATGGGCTGGGTCAGCTTGACCACTCTGGCAAAGGAGAGAAAGATAGCGGCGGCGCAGACCGCCAGCACCGCTTTGCCGGGAACAGTGGTCATTAAGGTTGCATACCAGTCCTTGTTGAGAAAGTACAGCAGTGGGATATTCAGCACCACCAGTGCCGCCATGGAGATGAATTCCTTGCGAGGAGCGAACACGAGATTCTCCAGTTCCCCATTGATGATGCGCATATCTGAGAGCTTTCCCACAATGGGGTTGAGGGTGCTTTTTAGGCTGTGGTCGTACTGACAGGCAGCGAGAGCCTCACACCATTCTTGCCATACCTCATTATCAATAGTAGACTTCAGTTCCGCCAACGCCGCATTCATATCCGGGTCGATGTGCTTGATGCGGGTGAGGAAGCTGCGGAACACGCCTTGCACGGGCGGGTTCAGATAATTGATGTTCTCCTCCACGGCGTTCTGCAGATCCTCACTGCGGAGGTAGGCCGTGGTGATGATAGAAAGTGCTGTTTCCAGCTCGGTGGAGATGTCCTTCTTGTAGTGTCCGGCTGTGAGCTTGATGTACCAGAACGGTAAAAACATCATGCCCATTGCTAAAACCGGAACGAGCAGAAAGTTATTCAGCACGATAGCAATGCCTGCACCCACAGCAAAGAACAACAGCGATGCCGCGCACAGCATGGGAAAGCGATCCTCCTTGCCGGTGGTTTTCAGGATCGTCTGCGTTTCTAATATCTCACGGCGAATAAAGTTCGGCTTCTTGCGCTGAGTGGCTTCATTGATTTCATCACGGATGCTCCTAGGACCGACGGTCAACCGGTGAAACACACCCAGCGTGAAATCCATGGGCGAGATGCGAAAGATAAGAAATGCGCCGGCAATCATGCCAACGCATGCAGTCAGTAGCAGGGCTGTCAAGTGGCGTTCACCTCCTTCTTGGGCTTCAAAAGAGTCTGTAGTTCCTCGTTGGGCATACCGTTTTCCAGCAGGCGTTTGCGTAGACTCACGGAGATCTCATTCACCTGCGTGTGATGTCCTTCGATGACGAATTTTCCGTCTTTCATGTGGTTTTCCGTGATAATATACCGGAACAGTGTGTTGTAGCGGCGATCCCCGTTGGGCAGGATCTCGCATTCCATGATCTCCATCATGCGGCGCTGCTTGTTCTCCAGCTGCTTGCAGAAGACCACGATGGGGTATGCCTCCGTCACATAGCTGAGAAGCGTTTCGTCCGACATATCCACGGCTCGTTTGCAAAGGGACACCATGCGGCGGTAGGTCGCCTCGCAGGAGTTTGAGTGGATGGTGGTCAGCACCGCCACGCCCACGCGGGCGGCCTCCTGCGCGGCATTTGCCTCGGCGCCGCGCATCTCGCCCACCACCAGGATATCCGGGTTGAAGCGCAGGCAGATATCCACCAGCGCGATCTGATCGATCCGCTGACGCTCATTTTCACTGTCGCGGGTCAGGGTGTGGACCACCGAGTTGACCACCTTACCGTTTTCCTCCCGCACCAGCTCCAGCTCACGGGAGCCGTTCTCAATGGTGAAGATGCGTTTACTGTCGGGTATGGTGGTCAGCAGCCAGCCTGCCGCCGTGGTCTTGCCGGAGGAGGTGGCTCCCGCCACGCAGATGGATATCCCATAGCGCAAAAATACGGAAAGCCGGTCCAGCATTTCCTCTGTGGCCGTACCGCTGCGGAGCAGATCCTCACGGCTGAGATTGTGGCGGTTGACGATTCGGATGGAGGCGGCAACGCCCACATCCTCATCCACCACGGGGGATTTCATAGCCGCAATACGGGTGTTGCGGGTCAGGTGTCCCGTGACCAGAGGGCTGGCATTATCCAGCACCATGCCGGAGGCGTGGAGCATACGACGGATGACGGCGAGCGCATGTTCCGGCGAATCGAAATGCTCTTCCAATTTCTCATTTCTGCCATCCGAATACTGAACTTCGATATCCCGCCACGAGTTGATGTTGATTTCCTCAATGCCGTCTCCATAGATGTAGCTGGTCAAAAAGCCATACTCCGCCATCTCAGAATAGATGGCGTCCGCCAGTTCCGTCTGCGTCATGCCTGCTACGGCGATACGTTGATCCTGCAGGTACTTGGTGATATAGCGCTGAAGCTGCTCTTTTGCATCTTCGCCACCCTGAGAGATTAGGGAGGAATAGGCGCCAGAGATGTACTCCTGTACTTCCTGTAGCACGGAGCTAAAGGCTTTGCCTTCCGTTTCCGGTGTAAAGAACAGATTGTGAGCCCGTCCGACCGTGCTGGCATCAGTGTTCAAGGTCCGCTGCGGCGTGTCGTCCACCACAACCGGAACGACATCTAACTCTGGGCTGTCATGGAATCCTAACGCATCTCTTTTTTCTGCGTTTGCCGCAAAGAGCGAAGCACTTCTCTTTGTTCCAAGGGCCATGTCAAAACACCTCCTCGATGATCTTTTCCAACTCCTTGCGGAAGGCGCGACTGTCCTTAAGAGAAAGGTCAGAAAACAAATTGCCGGCGAGATACTGCTCCTCCAATTCCTGCGAATAAGGCAACTTGAAGGTCACACTGCCGAGCACTTTGCCAATATGGTCCGCCGCTTGAAAAGGCTTAACATTTGCCGCCACTTTATACTGTTTGTCTGCATCCCACTTGGCATCCTTCAACAATGGAAGCTGACTGGAAAAGTAGCTGATGCTTTTGAGATCGCAGTTAGCAAGGCGCAAAACACTGTCAGCCTCCATCAGCGCTACAGCGGAGAGAATATCGTTTGCAATATAGCTGCCACAGTCCACAATAACATAGGGTGCGATCTGTCGCAGCCCATCCAGCAGCTCTATTGCCTGCTTTTCGGTAAAAGGCGGAATGCTGTACTCATTTTCACCCTTGAGTAATCCCAGCACAGTGAGATAGTTGCTGCGCTTGAGGGTGACAAGGTTATGCTTGATGAGATTTTCTCCAATGCGGGCAGCAGCAAGGATATTGCCCAGGGATCTCTCACATTCCAGTTCATCCGGAGAACAGATGCAGGGAAGCATAGGGGCAGTCATGTCGCAGAGCAGAAGAATAACATTCTTCTTTTTGGTGGAAAGCATTTTTGCGATTTTCACCGCCGTTACCGTCTTTCCACTGCCGGGACTGCCCCAAACCGCCAGCATACCGCCGCTGTCGTTCTGTACTTCTGGCTGTTCCGATCCCTCGGAGCTGCGTCGAAAGATACCGGCTTTCTTGAAATTCATTCCATCACCTCGTTGTCGGGCTTAGCAGCAACAGAATCAGCATTTTCGCTCTCTGCGGAAGACTCCTCCGGCTCGGCGTACAGCTCCTCAATGAGTTCGTCCTGCGGATTGGTGAATCGGGAGGCGTCCTGCTTCACCTGGTACAGGAGATCCCTCCGTCCCGCATCCCCAAGCTGGGAGCTCAGCTCCGGATCCAGTGCGATCTGGGCGCTTTTAATATCCCCCATGTGGAAATGGAGCAGCAGGTTGCGCTCCTTGTTCCTGAATATCTGGCGGGCGATGGTGGGAGCATTGACGGAAGGGGGGACTTTCTGCCCGGCCGCGAAGATGCTGACGAACAGGTTGACGTTGTAGCGGGATTTGATGAGCTTGATAAGTTCGATGACGTCATTGCTTTCCACTTCCGCAAGAAGCTTCTGGGGGTCAATCAGGCCTGTGGAGGTGCGGATGTAGTCCGGCAGGAAATATTCATTGACGTCCGTAAAGTCCTCCGGAATGGGATCCACGGCGGGGGAGTCTGCATTGGCGGCGGGTTCCGGCATGGGGGCGGAGGGAGCCGCTGCCGCATCCACAGGGGGCAGCAAGGGAGGGTTGGCATTCCACCACGCGCCTCTCATCAGGGATTGCTGGTCGCGGTTGGTCCATTTCAGGGCGGGTAATTCCTGGGCGGGAGCCGGAAAGATGGCCGCCGCCAGCAGGCATGGGAACAAAAAGGGGTTCATGCTCCTCCTCCTTTCCGGTCCTCGGGGGTGGGAGGCGTTAATCCGTAGCGCATGGGATGCCTGACTTTGGAGCGCGCTTTCCTGGCTACGAGCTGGACGGCGTTTTTCATAATGGACCCCGCAGCCTGGAGCAGCATGCTTTCCCGCAGGGGAATGCGGGCTTTCATGATGGATTTGTTGATCAGGTCCGGCTCTACATAAGGGTCCAGTTCATAGCCCCACATGAAGCATGCCGTATCCGT
>ENA-ORTF01004153-ORTF01004153.1-human-gut-metagenome-genome-assembly--contig:-NODE-4153-length-11428-cov-2.833817_pt1 | contig 11428 bp, 10 predicted proteins | sample MGYA00241908_ERZ509180 | MGnify/ENA primary metagenome ERZ509180 (study PRJEB26280, sample SAMEA2338814) | human gut metagenome | biome: human gut; feature: human-associated habitat; material: faeces... | reverse complement strand
TGTCCTCGTCGGCTTCGCCCCGCTCCATGCGCCGCACCTCGCGGCGCACACGGCGCGCGAACTCCTCCTCCTGCTCGCGGCGGGCCTGCTCCTCGGGGGTCACCGGGTCGAATTCGTGGTCTCGGTACATCGTATCAGCGTTTTACGGCCGCCCGGAGTTTCGCCGAACGGGAACGGGGATTGCGGTCGAGTTCTTCGGCCGAAGGGGTCACGGCCTTGCGCGTCACGAGGTCGAACGGGGCCTGCGAACGACCGAAAAAGTCCTTTTCGACCTGCCCCGAGAAGTTGCCGCTGCGCATGAAATTCTTCACCAGCCTGTCTTCGAGCGAATGGTAGGAGATAACGACCAGCCGGCCGCCGGGCTTCAGCACCCGCAGGCTCTGCTCCAGCGCCATTTTCAACGCCTCCATCTCGCCGTTGACCTCGATGCGCAGGGCCTGGAAAAGTTTGGTCAGGAATTTCGCCTCGTCCTTTTTGGGCGTGCAGGGCTTCACGGCTCCGACCAGCTGCGCCGTGGTCGTCACGGGCGCCGCCGCACGGGCCTTGACCAGACAGTTGGCAACCTTCCACGGTGTTTCTACCTCGCCCCAGTCGCCCAGAATGCGGGTCAGGTCCTCCGCGGTGTAGTCGTTCACCACGTCGGCCGCCGTGAGCCGCCCCCTCTGGTTCATGCGCATGTCGAGCGGAGCCTCTCCGCGGAACGAGAATCCGCGCTCCACGGCGTCGAAATGGTGCGACGAAACCCCCAGGTCGGCCAGAATGCCGTCGACCTCCGTCACGCCGCGCAGCCGCAGCGCCCCCCGCAGGAAGCGGAAATTGCTCTCCACGTAGTGAAAACGCGCATCGTCGGGACGGTTCTCCAGCGTGTCGCGGTCCTGGTCGAAACCGTACAGACGGCCTTCCGGCCCCAGGGCGGAGAGGATGCGGCGCGAATGGCCGCCTCCGCCGAAAGTGAGGTCGGCGTAAGTGCCCGCAGGTTCGACAGCGAGCAGTCCCACAGACTCTTCCAGCAGTACGGGAGTATGGTATTGCGACATAATAGTTATTTGCAAAGGTCTATTTGGGTGTAAAGTTAGGGATTTTTCAAAAAAGAATGCCTATATTTGTAAATATAATCGGCAATAATTTCCCGCCTCATTCTAAGTCGTTTACGGGAGCGCAAAAATTACGAGGGTTAAAATTAGGGTTAAAACACGATCATTTTCAACAATTCAAACTCTCTAACAATCATCTCAATACACGAATAGTTAATAATAAATCACACTTTCAATAGTGTACCATTACACCCTCTATTCGTCCGGATCGCTGGGTAGGCTTCAATAGTACACCGTCGTAACAAACGCTCCAACGCAGAACTCGCTATTACAGCCGTCAATTCCAATAGAGCAACACTCCTTTTAGCACACGCCAATCCTTCACGTCAGCAACAGCCCGTCCATACAACGACAAGAGGGACGATCTCCAAGCGTTTCCATAGCCTACCGGGCAGTAGTTCGCCGGAGGCTTCAACGATCTAAAATCGGGTTCTCCAAGAGTTTCCCGTTTTCACGCCACGACATCGCGCCAAACGTAGGTATAGGCAGGCTGGCAGATAGCGGTCGATCTCCAACAACACCCCGCGCCGCGGCCCGAAATAATATCCGTTCGTATTTAGGGTATTTCTCCAATACAAAGACCCGTCTAAGACCTCCGAGCGCCAATAATTAGGAGCTTCGCCTACAAGGCCGAAAACAGCGATTTCCAGGAGGCCTTTCCTTCGGGCGGGTAAATACTCCTTCGAAGCGGCAGGAGCGTAGAAATCGGCATTTACAACAGCATAGCGGAGAACGTCGTGAGAGCTGGCCGAGGGCGCGTATTATAGAATGTCGAGGAGCCTGACGGGGCGCGGCTCGAAATAATATACGACGTTCCTCCTATTAGGCAAGGACGAGATCATCAAGAGGCGTAGATACAGCGTTCACGCAGTTTCGCTTATTATATCCTCCTTTATCCTATCATAGCATTATAGCTATTACACATAGATTACTTATTCCCCTTATTATTATCGGAGAGGCTGCCGTGGCCGCCCTGTGAACAGCTCCCGGAGGGTTTGGGGGAGGTTCAGCGCCGGGTCGTGCTTACTTATTCTTACAAGGTTCCGTCCGAGGTCTATCCGAAACTGACGGCTTCCGTAGTTCCCGGCGTCGTATCGGTCGATGACGCTTACTAATTCCCTCCGTACTTTACAGCGGGCCGCTTTCAAGCCTTTCCGCGTGGCGGAGCTACAAGCCGCCCGCCGCTTTGCAAGATATTCGGCATATCCGTATTCGTTCAGCCCTTCGGCGATCTCACGCTCTTTCGGAGTCATTTCATCCGTTATTTCAATCCGTTCGAACAGCACGAAATTCCGGGCTTCCCGGGCGAGGAACAGATAGAGATCGCCGTAGCTGGCTACAAGGTCGGCCACGGAGTGAATATCGAGCCTATTCAACGCGAGGGCCTGCCGGTCGGCCAGCTTAAATTCGTAACGCGGAAAATAGTAGCCATACCGGGCGAGAATATCGAAGACCTCACCCTGTCGGGCTCGGTTCCGCAACGGCGTTTTAGCGACGATCTCGGCTGTTTTATCATAGACTATGACTTTCTTATAGCTCCGGTCGCCGAAATAGACGGTTTCATCCTTAAAGACGTTTCTCGAACGGGTCTTATAACCTGCCATCAGGCGGATCAGCCGACGGCACGGGATTCGCGTCCATAGGTTCAACCCGACCTCTACCTGGGTAACACGGCCCCGGCCTAACTCCTCGTAAGAGATATTCAGATCGGCTGCCAACCGCTTCAAGGCATGGACGAGGGTCTCGGAGGTCAGATCAAACAACGAGGTTCTTCCGCAGTACCATTTACGGAGGCTATTTACAATATAAAGCCTTCCGGTCCTCCTTATGTAGATCAGCCGGAGTGGGTGAGGCGCGATACGGGAGAGGCCTTTCAGTCGGTAAATACCAATATTCTCGAACACTTTCACGATTTCGCAGTTCTCGAAATTTCCCGAGAACTTTTCCAACATTATCGTTAAATTATCTACCATAAACGGACGTTTTTCATTTTTACAAAGATACGCAAATAACAGCCTCAATATTCGCTCTCACGCTGCTACAACCCCTAAAACGGCCCCAAATCGACCCCGTTAATCTCGCGAAAGCCCAGTAAATTCTGGGCCCATTACAAGGCTTAAATTTTTCATAATATTTTCTTATAGATTCATTTTTTCGTGAATATTCAATCACTCGTTTGCAGGTTATTCTTTCTAATTAATTCTATCAAACGCCATTTTACAGCCTCGTAAAATTCAAACTGATAGTCGGGGCATGAATATTCTTTCTCTCGCTCGTAGTGTATTCGCAGCCACTTTCTAAAATCACGTTGAGCCTCTTTCGACAACAGCCCTGCATAGCCTTCCAATTCGGTATGGGATAGGCTCGCCAATCCCAGCATCAAGATAAAATCGGTCAGTTCTTTCAAGTTCCCCCGTTTAGGCCGGAACGACGGTCGCCGACCGAGCGTATCAAAAAGAAACTCTCGGCAACTCCGCCAAAAATAATTTACAGCCCGTATATAATACCCGTCGAATAATTCACCGAGCGTCCCGACCTTCAATCGGCCGAGAACGCTCCGCCGTCCGTCACCCGACAAAAACGCCACCCGCAAGATATTACGTCGTATCAGAACATTTCCATTCATTTCGTCGATCCCATTACAAATTTTAGCAGTATGGCATCCCGAAACGAATTCCCGGCATTCAGAACTCGATTCCTTCAATTTATAGCATTTCGATCTAAATCCCCGGATTCGGTGTATCATTTCAGTACATGTCATATCAACCGGGACGTTCAGCCCCATTTCAATCTCGGAAATTTCAAAGGTTCTCAACGTATCGAACGAGATGCCGAGCCGCTTGGCTACTTTCCGCCAAGCCTTCTCCAAATCCGTTTTAGTCAGATCATCCAGCGAAGTCGCGCCGTAGTACCACTTTCGGATACTACCGTAAATTTTCATAAAGTCTTCGTAAAATTCGATTATCAGATCATGCGCATCATCCCCGGATTTCCCATTATTTAACACCAACTTATCATACCATCTCCCATTTATCCAATTCGATTTTTCAACGAAAGTCCCATAACGCAGGTGATGATAGACTTCCTTATCGTAACATTTCAAAGTAATATTATCGACCATATTTTTTCAATTTCAAAAGTTCGTCTTTACAATACCTCTTCGAACGCCCGTAGCGCATAGGCGTAATCAAACCCTTTTTCTCCCAACGATAGAGCGTCGAGCGACTGACCTTCATCGAGCTTTCAACCTCTTTCGCAGTCAGCAACTCCGCTCCGAGGAGAGCCTTCGTAAGATAATTAATAATCCAATCCCGATTCTGGGCTATCCCCACTTTAATCAGCGTTTGGAGCATCTCCGGAGATACGATAATCTCGCACTCCGTTTTTACTTTAATTTTATTCATAGTTTGACAGTTTAAAAATTAAACATTATATCATTTCAAAAGACCGTTTTTCAACGTCTTTCTACTCTATATAACGTCGTGGATAAACAAAGCTCAAGCGCATTTTTTAATCAACAGATAATAAAGTACTTACAAAGAGCCATAAAATAAGCATCCTATACGATCTTTACGGTTCAATTTTTTTAACCGAGCACAAAAAACCGCCCCGATCAGGGGCGGTCTACAAGGTCGGAAGCATCCGCGTTCTACTCGTTCAGCGCGGCTTCGATTTTCTCAAATCCGTCGTCTTTACAATTTTTCGGCGTAAGATAGGGGCGTAGCGGATTATTTATCACTACCAGCTTCGGGTAACTTTCCAATCCTTCAACGGCGTTAAACCACAACCGGGCACTTCGGCAAATCACAATCGTCACGCCCTTATTCATCAGATACCGGACCAACCTCACGGCAAACTCCTGCGTAGGGAGCAATCCCGATTCCGATTTCACCAACCGCTTCGATATATTCCCGTACTTTTTAGAGTGGTAGCCCAAGTACTGCACAATCGTCAGGTATTTCGGGGCATCGGGCCAGCGATTCAACACGTAGCCGAGCAGGTTATTCCAATAGCGCGTATCAATAGCAAGCAGGTCTTCGTCTTCGGTCGGGAAGGAACACCCGTTCAAGAGCATCGCATCGGCTTTCGTACGGAGGAATTTCCGGCGCTGGGCGGGCGTCATTATCTTCAAGGTTCCCGCATTACCCGGCACCTCCGCAGTCTGCTCTACCCAGCCGGGATTAAGCGTCAAAAGAGCCACCTTCGCGTTAAAGAAATCGCCCTGCACGGGTTCGGGCACACCCTCACAGCGGATTTTCCGCAGATCGGGAGCCGTTTCGTTATAGGCGTCGATCACGGCCCGTTCGTCGGGACAGACAAGATTTTCCGGGGCTTCGGCATAATCTTTCTCCGCCAACATTTCGGCTAATACCCGCCACGGGTTTTCTTTTAACAAGGTTTCCTTCGTTTCCATAATAAAAGGTTTAATAGTTAGGTTCCCAAAGATAAGATATTCGCGCCCTTTTTCAATATCGAGGGTCGTAACGATTTCATTCATTTTTTCTTCGCCCCGGTAGTCGATCCCGACCGTCCACGCGCTATTCGTCCCGCCGTCCCAGCAAAACACCTCTTCCAGCCGTTCGCGGAGTTCGGCAGTAAGCAGGGCCGTTAGCTGACCTTCGGAGAGGTAGACCCTTTCCAACAGAAAATAATGCAACACGGAGGTCGCCTCACCCGTCCGCAGGTAGCTGATATAGTACGCCAACGAGTGGGGAATTCGGTCGGCATAGTCGGGGTGGTTCTCTTTATAGCGGGCCAAAACAACCTCCAAATCCCCGCCGTAATGGATGTACAAGGCGAGGTTCAGTAGCTTTTTCTCCCAGCTAACCCGCCCGAACTCGAAACACAGATCGTCCCAATAAGCCCGTCGGGTGACAAGGTCGTCATAGATTTCCCGCTTTTCAGCAACCGGCATCGCCGGGTCGCCGAGGGATTTCGAGACCGGGGTGGCTTCATCCCGGTATTTTTTGACGACGAGATCGTCGGCGCTGACGGAATCGGCCTCCATCCACCACTGTAACCATTCCGATTTTTCGGCGTCCTCCAACTTTTCAAAATCGCCGTTCTTTAATCCGTTTCTCGACAGATAGTGTCGAAATTCTCGCTCCAATCTCGCCATCCGGCTCCCTTCGGCGGCGGCATACAGGAATTTCGGGGGCAGGTCTTCAATCCACATCGTCGAGCGGATCGCCTCCCGAAACCGTATCGCCTCGATCATATTCAGCAGGGGAAATTCCCCGCGAAAGGGAATCAGCCGCGATGGAATTTCACGGTCTACAAGCAGGCCGGCCATACCACCCGCCACGGAGCACATCCGGTCCCTCGTCGAAAGTTCACTCTTTTCCATATACCGTTATTTCGGTTACAAACTCTTTACGGCAAAATTATCAGTCGCTTCCGCCAACCCCCGGCGCAAGGGCGGATTATTTTTCAAACGTAAGAGAAATAAACAAAGAAAGCGTGGCGCCGACAACCTATCTTATACGGCAGGCTCTGGAATAGCCCGAATACTAAAATAAGCATCAGCCCACGCCCTTTTTCAAGGACATAGGAATAACAACGCTTATTCCCGTATTCATTAGAATTTTCCAGATTCGCCGTAGAGAATAAACTTACGCTTTCGCGTCTATCAATATGTCATAGACAAAAGTACGAAGATTTCGCGGATTTCCAACAAAAAAGGCTTCGACCTAAATCGAAGCCCCTTCAAAATTCATTCATCGTCAATCAAAAAATTCGGCCGTTTCAGTTTTATAGCATCCTGTGGGTGGCTCAATCCATATTAATTTATCTCCCCAATCGCATTCGTTCTCAGGAAACGTATACCATAATACAAAAATTATTAGATTCAAGTCTTTCGCTATTTTCATCACCTCTAAATAGAATTTTTCATCTTCCCCCTTTTTCAAAAGAAAATAAGGGAAAGCCCTATCATCGAGAGAAATTACAATCGCTTTCAAGTCATCTTCAATGGCAATTTTTCGTATTTCGTTTAATATTAGAACATAGTTTTTATAGCACGAGAACGGCAACTTAACAAACGGATTAGCACTCTCCCAATGGAGTAGTCCCGTAGATATTTTAGCTTTCTCTAAAAATGAATGTAACACGGGGCCTAACACCGGCCATATATCTTCAACATTATAAATTTGGTTAGGCGTAAAAATCGTTATTACCTCCGAATATTTACAGATAATAGGACGAGCATTTTCCGCATCAAAAGTTAGATACACTCCTTCCTTACACGAACTAACAGATATATTATCGCGTCTTAATTTTACAATAATTTTTTCACTCATATCTATCCATCATTTTAGCAACCACATTTTTCACCTCTTCCCGGAACCACGCAGGTTGCAACACCTCTACATCCGCGCCGTTCGAGAGCAGTTCCATCCGAAAATCGTAAGTCGGTGCCAACCGGTATTCGAACACCGAATATTCCGCGGTCCGCTCGGTTTCACGCTGGGTAGGGTGCAGGGGCAGAGCCCGGACGTAGTTCGCCTGCTTCCCCAAGACGCGGATTTCGACCCGTTCGGCCTTCCGGTCCCGTTCACGGATAATTCCGAAGGCGTCGGCATAGAATCCGGCACAATCGAAATCAGAGGGGATTTCAGCCGCTTTCGCCGTCGGAACCATACTTCGTACCCGGTCAAGGGCGAACGCGTAAATTCCGCCCATTTCCACGCTATTGGCGATCAGGTACCAGCGCCTCCGGAACGCCTTCAATCCGTAAGGCTCGACCTCGTAACGATTTTCTCGTTTTTCATCGTAGGTATGGCGGTAGACGATCTCCAAGCATCGGTTTTCCTCCATCGCCCGGAGTACGGCAGTCAGATAGGCGTAGCCCGAAGGGATCGGCTCCAACGCGATCCGTCGGCGCAGGCGTTTACTATTTACCAAGAGGTCGTTCACGGCGAAGGTTTCCAACAGCCAGCGTCGCAGATCGTCGCGCACCAGGTCGTCGCCGCATTCGACGTAGTATTCGTTCGTACGGCGGTCGCAGGCGATATTCACGTCGAACAACTCTTCAACGGCTTTCCGGTGGTTCTCAAAGGTCTTTCGGGGCAGTTCCTCGCCGCCCGACATCTCGTTCCGCTGCCAACGGACGCGGATTTCATCCAGGGTGATACGGCCCGCGGAGTAGATCACGTCCAAGAGCCACAGATAACGGCGAAACAAGGTCGCGGTGTTATTCGTCAAGGCGTTCATCGTTCAAAGGTTTTTCACAAAGATAAAAAAGGCTTCCGCCAAAACTCAGCGGAAGCTCCCGTTTTTTATCAAGCACTCAATTTTTTCATCGCCTCGGTCAGCTCCGTTCGTTCGGTATTCGTATAGACCCGATGTACCATATCGAGGCTTTTATCCCCCAAAAGTTTCGCTACAATATAGAGAGGGACGCCCGCGTTCGCCAAGTGGGAGGCGAAGGTATGCCGGGCAACGTGAAACGAGAGGCGTTTCCCGATTCCGGCTTTCTCAGCCAACATTTTCAGTTTCCGGTTTACGCAGTTATTCGATAGACTCGGAAAAACATGCTCGCCCGTAGACACGTTCCGGTACTTGGCAAGCAGGACCTTCGGCCATTTCAACGTCACCGGAATTTCAACCAGTTCTTTCGTCTTGCATTGAATCTTAGAGATATAGGTCACGCCTTTAATATTTTTCAAGTGCGTCCACTTCAGGTCCAATACGTCGCTGAACCGCAAGCCCGTTTCACAACTGAAAATAAACAGTTCACGTGTCAGTTTCATCGCCGGATCACCTTTATCCGGCAGGGCCTTTTGCAGGAACGCGTCGTATTCATCCTTTGTCAGAAAAACCGTCCGGGGTTTCGAGCGGTTTAGGAATTTCAATCCCTTCCCGAACGGATCGTCGATCGGATAGCCCAGCCGTCCGGCCCATTTCACCACCGAACGCAGGCGGTTCAATTTCGTATTAATCGTATTATCCGCATTCCGGCGGACCGTCCGCAAATACTTTTTATACTCCTGAATAAAGAGAATATCGAGCTGGTCAATCGTCCGTTTCTTACTCCGTTTCGAAAATTTCGCCATATCTTTTTTGAGGTCCAATATACCTATAACCGTTCGCTCACGGCGGTTATCCGTCCGCAGCTTATCTACATAGGCATCGAAGATTTCATCGAGGGTGGCGTTCGTCTTTTCACTCGGAGCCGTCCGCGCCTTTCCGGTGAGTATTTCACGGATTCGCTCCAGGTCCACGGTTTCACCCAACATCTCGCACTGGAACAGATAGCGTTCGTATTCGGTTTCCTTCCCGTTCAGATAGCTGTTAATTACGCTTTTTTCGGGGCAGTTTCCGACAACACGTCCGGATTTCTTATCCCAGCAAGCCGGGGCAATCGAATAGGGAGTCGCAAATTTCGTTTGGCGGCCGTCGAGATATACACGCAGGTCGATACGTTTTTCCAAACCTTTCCTTGAAAGGTCATCACGCAGAATAGGTCTAATCGTTTTTTTCATAACTATCCTTTTTATAGTTTCGCTCTCTAATACTGGCAGGTTCCAAGAAAAATCGAGGAAATTTTTCCCGCAAGGACTAATTTAGGCTCAAAATACTGATTGACAAAGAGTTCTTTCAGTAAAAATTCTCGAAAAATTTTACAACGTCCTCCAATCGTCATCCAGCCGAGATTCGGCAACAAACCATTTTAACAAGAAATTCACCGGAAAAATCAACCCGAAAAAAGGGGGCTAAAAAAAGCCCTTCAAAAACAACAAGGGTTAAAATTAGGGTTAAAAATTCGGCACAAAGTGAAACAAGGTGAAAGACCTACCCTTCGCCAAAACGCGTTCTAACGACGATTAACTTTCAACAAGGTGCATCTTATAGCAAAAAAACCGTATATTTGTGGATATAATTTTCCGAACATTCCATGCCCAAAATCGACATCGGCGCCGTACTCAGGCAGAAAGCCCCGCGGCTGGCTCGCTGGATTCCCCGTCCGGTCGTGAACTGGCTGCGCCGCACGATCCACGAGTCGGAAATCAACCATATCCTCGAACACTACTGGTCGCTGCCTCCGCAGGAGTTCATCCGCGCCTGTTTCCGCGAATGGCAGGTCACCTATTCGATCGAAGGACTCGACAAGCTCGCCCCCGGAGGCCGTTACCTCTTCGCCTCGAACCATCCGTTCGGGGGCATGGACGGCATGATGCTCGCCGACAAGCTGATCGACCGTTTCGGCGACGCGCGGGTGGTGGTCAACGACCTGCTGATGTACCTCGAACCGCTGCGGCCGCTGTGGATTCCGGTGAACAAGCACGGCGCGCAGAGCGCCTCCTACGCCCGGAAGTTCGACGAAGAGTTCTTCGGCGATCTGCCGGTCCTGACCTTTCCCGCGGGTCTCTGCTCGCGCCCCAACGGCGGCGAGGTGACCGACCCCGAGTGGAAAATCAGCTTCCTGAAAAAGGCCTACGCCTCGCAGCGGCAGATCGTTCCGGTCTTCGTCGAAGGGCGTCTGTCGAAGTTCTTCTACCGCGTCTACCGAATCCGCAAGGCGCTGGGCGTCAAGTTTAACATCGAGATGCTGTGGCTGCCCGACGAAATGTTTTCGCAGAAGTGCCGCCATTTCCGCATCGTCGTCGGCGACCCGATCCCCGTGGCCGACCTGCAACGCTACGGATCGTTGCACGAACAGACGGAAGAAGTACGCAAAAAAGCGTATTTTTTGAAAAACAGACTCGATCCCCCGGCAAAGTAGCGGTAAAATTGATATTTTTGCCCCGTCTATGGAACAGAAAGAGATGGCACCCATTATAGAACCCCTCGACCGGGAGTCGCTGCTCGCGGAGCTGACACCCGCCCGCAGGCGGGCGTGCCAAAGCGCAACCGCTGCGGAGCAGCGGCACTTAGCGCGTGGCTGACCGCCATCATCGAGCTCGTCTAATTAGACAGCCCTTTGATGTAAGCACCGATAAAAAGCCCCATTGTCATGGTCTCGAGTTCCATGACAATGGGGCTTTTATCAGTGCTTACGCCGTGAGCGGGTCTGAATCAGACGAGCTCGATGATAGCGGTCTCAGCAGCATCGCCGCGGCGGATGCCGGTGCGGATGATGCGGGTGTAGCCGCCGTTGCGCTCGGCATATTCAGGAGCGATCTCCTTGAACAGCTTGTGGGCGACGGTCTCTCTGGTAATGAAGCTCAGCGCCTGACGATAGGCAGCCAGATCACCCTTCTTGCCCAGGGTAATCATCTTTTCAGCCAGGGGCTTGATCTCCTTGGCGCGGGTGACGGTGGTCTCCATCCGGCCATTGTCCAGGAAATCGGTGACCTGCTGACGGAGCATCGCCATACGCTGATCGGTAGTCT
>ENA-ORTF01004147-ORTF01004147.1-human-gut-metagenome-genome-assembly--contig:-NODE-4147-length-11440-cov-2.467984_pt1 | contig 11440 bp, 18 predicted proteins | sample MGYA00241908_ERZ509180 | MGnify/ENA primary metagenome ERZ509180 (study PRJEB26280, sample SAMEA2338814) | human gut metagenome | biome: human gut; feature: human-associated habitat; material: faeces... | reverse complement strand
AACTAGATAAAAACGAAAAATTTTATAATGTTTCTGTCTACAAGAAAGTGATTTACAATGACAAAATACGTGATGCAGTAATTACATTGAAAGTGAATACTTCTGATTTTAGCGCAGTTGTATATGACGCAAAGGATAAAAATGTGTGTGAGCTAACAATTTTAAATGAGTAAATAACTCTATTATAAAGAGATAAAAAAATAGGAGGTTAACAATGGTTAATAAGATTCGAGAAAAACTTGATATTGTATTGAAATATACAGATTGCGATAAAATGGATGGCGAGGAATTTAATAATACAGTTCCAGTATTAATGGATTTTTGTGATTCCTATGGGAAGTACGCATGGCACAATTTAAAAGAAAATCCTAATGATTTACCTAGCACATATTATTCAGTTATTATTGCAGTCGAAGATATAGCGCATGTAGATGGTATTAAACAATACATATATGCAGAAGCCACTTATAATGGAGAGTGTTGGTTGCAATTTAGATGGAGCAGTACATATACCACACGTGATAGCCGTATTGTAGCGTGGAAAGAGATTGAACCGTTGCCATACCACATTACAGATTGAAAATTGGCAAAGAAAATACAAAGGAGCGTGATGCTATGGGACGAGTATTTATTACAGGGGATACACATGGGCAATTTCACCGTATGAAAAATTTCTGTAATCAAGTAGATACATCCACAGAAGATATTATGATTATTTTGGGTGATGTAGGGTTGAATTATCATCTAAATCAGTTGGACGAGCATGGTAAAAAATACCTGTCTAAGTTGCCATTGACGTTCCTGTGCTTGCATGGAAATCATGAAGAAAGAGCTTGGAAAATTGATACATATAATCCTCAATTTATCATTACAGACACTTTTAGTGGCACAGTCTGGGTAGAAGATAAATATCCAAACATTTGGTTTCTTAATGATATTGCAGAATTTAAGCTGCATGACGCAAATATTCTTGCCATCTCTGGCGCATACTCGATTGATAAACAATGGCGTTTAGCAAATAAAGCTAACTGGTTTGAATCTGAACAAATGAAACCATATGTCATGGAGAAATATTTAAACAGCTTAGATTCCTTGCAGAAAAAACCACATTTTGATTATGTTTTGTCTCATACATGCCCATTTAGTTACATGCCCACAGAAGCATTTCTTCCTAATATCGACCAAGCAGATGTAGATAATCGCACAGAACTATTCTTAGAAGAAGTGAAAAAGCGCATTTCTTATGACGAATGGTATTGTGGACACTTCCATATCAATAAGTTTGGTCGATTTGAAAACGGGGTATATGCAGATAAAATAAGATTTTTATATGATGACATTATTGAGTTGGATTGCTAAAAGTATCAAGTATGGAGGTGAATGAATGAATCCAACATTCTGGTTTTTAATTATTTTGATTGCTGTTGCACTTTGGTTTGCATTATCTATTCTATTCAAACCAATGGGCAAGTTTGTGACCAAAATTTTCAATGACACAAAAGATATTATCAATGATGAAGAAGAAAAAACGGAGGAAAAAGAATGAAAAAAGGTTTTGTTGGAGCAATTAGCTTTCTTGTAATTTTTATTATCGTAGCAGTATGTGTACTGAATTGTATCACACGTATTCCAAACGGCTACAATGGCGTTCAGTATTCTATGAACGGTGGTGTTAAGGACGAGGTTCTAGCGCAAGGTTGGCATCTTGTAGCACCTACAGTGAAGGTAAAAGAGTTTACAGTAAGTAATGAACAGCTTATTCTTTCTAAAGATTCCAGAGATGGCAGTGAAGGTGACGAAAGTTTCAATGTTTCTACTGCTGATGACGCAAGTATCGCTATTAGCTTCCAGATGTCTTATAAGTTTGCACAGGAAGATTTGGTAGATACATATAAAAAGTTCCGTGGTATGAGTGGTGAAGATATCGTTAATCATCGTGTAAAAACTGTACTAAAATCCAAGATTTCCGAAGTAACAACAGACTACAGTATGATGGATATTTACTCTGGTAATCGTAGTGAAATCAATAATAAAATCACAGAATATCTTGCAAAAGACTTCAAAAGAGCATACGGAATTGATGTAATTGACGCTTCTATTATTGATGTACATCCTGATGAAAAGCTACAGAACACCATTGATTCCAGAGTAAAAGCCCTTCAGAAGAAACAGCAAGCACAGGCTGAACAGGAAACTGCAAAAGTCGAAGCTGCTACAGCTTTGATTAAAGCACAGAACGAAGCTGATATTGAGATTACAAAAGCGAAAGCAGAAGCAGATGCAAACAGAGAAATCGCAAAAAGTATTACTCCTGAACTGATTAAAATGAAAGAAGCTGAAGCTAGACTCAAACATGGTTGGATTACAGTGCAGGGTGCAAATACGGCAGTTGTAAAATAATTTATTGTACGGGAGTGTGTTGTTGCACACTCCTATTTTTTATCTTTATCGAAATAATACTTAAAGAGGTGATTGATATTGTAGAAGCAGTTATTAGATGTATTGTGTCATGGCAAATACTGGGTGGTATTATTGGCTCTTTCATTGGCATCGGTGTTGTATGTGTGATTTTAAGTAAACTTTCAGACTAAATAGAGAAATATTATATGAGGTGATAAGAATGAAATTTGACGAGATTAACAAACTCACAGACGCACAATTAGAGGAACAAAAACTATACTATGAAAACCGCAAGGCTGGGTTCAAAGAGTACCACGATGAATATATGCTTGCTGATAGGGTGCTATACGATATTAATAAGGAAGTACAACAACGGGCAAATGCGAAAGATGTTGGTAAATGTTTTAAGCACAAAGATGAGAATGTTCATATATGTTCAATCGGTAATTCTTCGAAAAAACATCGTTGTCTCTTTCTTGAAGAAGATTATGACATCAGTGTGTGTTACATTGACTTGGCATTGTTGACACGCAATAGCGACTATGTAGAAATTCCAAAGGAAGAATTTGTAAAGCAGTATGCGATTGCTGTTAATCATTTGTTGAATGATATCAACCCTAACATGTCTATGGTTTTAAACAAGGAGGATGTAAATGACAATGACTGAGAAAAATGCTTTTACGAAAGAAGCAATTAAAGAATATATTGCAAACCGCAAAATGGTTTTAAAAGATGTTATTAAATATCAGCAAGAATATTATCATTATCCAGTACCTAAATTGTTGATTGTACAGGTCGGTGACAATCCTGCTTCTAATAAATATGTAGCTGGAAAAATCAAGGACTGCGAAGAAGTTGGAATTAAAGCGATATTGGCTAAACTCCCAGAGGATACTAGCGTAGATGAAATGCGCGAGCTGCTTACAGTAGAATTGAAAAACGTTCATGCTGCCATTATTCAGTTGCCATTGCCAGACCATCTTGTAAGTTATTTAGATGACTTTTTAGGGACTATGACACCAGAACAGGATGTAGATGGCTTTCTGTTAGATTCTTACCATTATCCATGTACTCCAAAAGGGATTGTTGATTATCTGAGTTACCAGCATGGAGAAGAATGGTTTGTAGGGAAACATGCAGTTATTGTTGGACGCAGTGAGCTTGTTGGTAGACCATTGGCAAAAATGTTATTAGATAATGACTGCACTGTTACGGTGGCACATAGTAAAACTAAGAATTTAAGACATGTAACGAGTCAAGCTGATATCCTTGTTTCTGCAACAGGTAAGATGAATCTCATTAACAGATTTAACATCAAACCAGATGTTGACGCAGTTATCAATGTTGGTTTCGCTTTTGATGAGAATGGCAAAATGAAAGGTGATGTAGACGTTGAAGATGTTATGAGAATCACACCTAATTGTATGCCTATTGTTGGCAGTACGGGTTTGCTGACTAGATTAGCCCTACTTGATAACACGGTGAATGCATGGGTTATGCAGTGCTAAGAACAGTGGAAGGTGATACTGATGAAAAATACGTTGGTGGTTAATTTAATTGGTGGGCAAGGTTCTGGTAAATCTACAATGATGGCGAATTTATTCTCATGGCTAAAGTGGCACAATGTTGATTGTGAAATGTGTAGCGAATTTGCTAAAGAATTAGTTTGGGAAGAACGCAACCAAACATTTAAAGATGAATTATACATCTTTGCAAAACAGAACCATAGATTGTTTAGATGCAATGGTAAGGTGGATGTTGTTATCACTGACAGACCTCTTATCATGTCTATTGCTTATAATCAGGTTTATGGTAATGCAGAAAAACAAAAATGGAATACAGCTTATAAAGATACTGTATTACATACTTTTAATCAGTACAATAATTTGAACATTCTTCTTAAACGAGTAAAACCATTTAACCCAAATGGCAGAAATGAAACATTAACACAAGCGTTGAAGTTTGATATTGCATTCAAATCACTGCTTGATGATAAAGAAATACCATATAAGATTTTCAATGGAGAAGAAAAGAGTGTAGATGTTATCGGTAATCTAATTTTAGAAAGGATGATTTAATTTGACATTTGATTATACATGGATGGCACAATTTTGTATTCGTAGTCTGGCAATTATACTTTTTGTTCTAGCACTTACATCGGTTTGTTTAACTCGAAGACTACGAAAGCTCACAGAGAACATTGTAGCAGAACAAGAAAAAAACTTAGCACACATAAAAGTCGAATTAGATAAGGTAAACAAAATGCTTGATGAATATGACAATAATCATCAATAAAATTTCTCTTTTGTTCATTATCGTTCTGTAACATGCATTGTTTTTACAATGTATTGCAATACTTATCTCCTAGGAAATGTTGTTTCCTCCTTATTTATTATTGTGAAAACTCCTTAATTTGACCTGTACACAATCCAATTAAAGAGAAATTTAAAAGAAACAACAGGATTAAAAGTATTGAGCTTATTCGATGGTATTTCCTGTGGGATGGTTGCATTAGAAAGAGCTGGATTCTCTGTTGATAAATATATCGCATACGAGATTGAACCAAACGCCATTAAAATTAGCGAACAGAATTACCCACAGATTGAACATTGTGGTGATGTATGTACAGCAGATTTCACACAATATAAAGGATATGATTTGCTAATTGGCGGTAGTCCTTGTACTAATTGGTCTTGTGCAAAAAATCATACTGCTAAAGTAAAAAAAGAGAAATTTATAAATGAAGGTATTGGTTGGGAATTGTTTCAACAGTATAAGCGTGCCTTACAAGAAGCACAACCAAAATTCTTTCTTTATGAAAATAATTACAGAATTTCTAAAAATATTGTTGAAGCAATCACTAATGAGCTTGGTGTACAACCAATCATGATTGACAGTGCATTAGTATCTGCTCAAAGGAGGAAACGTCTATATTGGACGAATATACCAAACGTCACACAGCCAGAAGACAAAAATATACTGCTTAAAGATATATTTGTACCAGATGATACATTGGTCAAAACTGATATTAGAATTCAGAACACTGCTATTAAAAAGAAAAATTATGTGCAATATGCCGTGAACGATAAACACTTAACTTCTCAAGCATTTCGGCTTTACTATCTTGATGGTAAATCGCCAACTATTGCAAGATGCAGAACAGAATCAAAATGTAATATCTTGCTTAATGAAAACGATTTGACAACATATAAAGTAATTAGTCCTGTGGAAGCTGAAAGGTTACAAACATTGCCAGATGGTTATACGGATTGTGTTTCTAAAACAAGAAGATTCGAAGCGATTGGTAATGGATGGACGGTAGATGTAATTGCACATATTTTAAGTTTTATGAAGTAAATATAACAGTCACAGTCGTGCTGTTAAGTTACAAATGAGGTAAAAAGAATCGAAAACCTGAGACGGTGAAGAGATAAAGGTGAAGGCTAGAATTAAAAAGCTAGTCAACTGATGAGTGTATTGCCTGAAACTCAAAAGAGAATATAAAGGTATGGAACAAACCTCAACCCTAATGTGTTAAGACAAGGGATATGGATGCTCCCATAGGATACGGAAATGAACGTATTCTAATTTAATATTTTGAATTACAAAGGAGAAAAAATGTTTGAAAATACAAATTACGAACTATGGCAAGGCAATTGCTTAGAGCTGATGAAGCATATTCCAGATAAAAGTGTGGATATGATTTTATGTGATTTGCCATATGGAACAACCAAGTGTAAATGGGATGTGATTATTCCGTTTGAATCGTTATGGAAACAATATAAACGTATTACTAAGGATGATGGGGCAATCTTATTATTCGGGCAAGAACCGTTTAGCAGCTATCTAAGATTAAGCAATTTACAAGATTATAAGTATGATATCTATTGGGAGAAGGAACGTTTAACAAACATACAACAAGTCAAAAGGCGTGTTGGAAAGACAGTTGAAACTATTTCTGTGTTTTATAAGAAACAGTGTACATATCACCCACAGATGGTGAAATACGAAGGTAAACCTAGAAGTAATAAGGTAAAGAATGGAACGTTGGGTGAATTAACAGATAATGCTACCAAGGCTGTTAAAGAGTATAAGGATACAGGATTGCGTTATCCTACACAAGTATGGAAATTTAAAAGAGATTGCTTAAAGAGTAATTTACACCCAACACAAAAGCCAGTAGCCTTATTGGAAGAATTGATAAAGACGTTCTCTAATGAAGGTGATACAGTGCTTGATAACTGTATAGGTTCTGGTAGCACAGGGGTGGCTGCTTTAAATCTAAATAGAAAATTTATAGGGATAGAGCTTGATGCAAAGTATTTTGAAATTGCAAAAAATCGAATTATAAAAGAGGTATGGGCATAAATGTCCTTACCTGTGGTAAATAAAAATTTAATTTTATCGAAATAAATAGTGGGGGTGGTTAAAACGGAACGCATTGTACAGTTCGGCATCACTATTGATGCCGAGCAAATTAAGAAAACTATAGAGAAAAACGCTATACAACAAGTTGGAGCAACTTTGAAAAACAATATTATTAAAGAGATGACGGGGAAACATAATTATACTAAATTCGAATATTCTACAAAAATGTGGAATGCTATTAATGAACAAATTAAAATGTTTCTTGATGAAAATAAAGAAGAAATCATTAACATTGCCTCGGACAAACTTGCAGATAGATTGGTTAAAACCAAAAAGGTTAAAGATATGGTTACAAGCACAATTAACAATTTACTTGAATGATATAAAGAGGTGATACGCTTGAATTATTGCGGAATCAATAATGAAAATCAACCGACATATCGTGTTGAGTGGTGCATAAACATTGAAGATGCAAACAGATATAGAGCAGGAAAATATGCTTACGTCTATCGTAAAACAAATTGTTTTCTTCTTAATCCAATGTCTGTTGGAAGTAATTGTTCTCTATGTTTTGAAACTGATGATGGGCTTCTGGTATTGCCGTACAGACAGATTGTATCAATGATACCACGGAAGGAGAATAAATAATGGATTATGTAATTGACACAAATTTATCTATGAACGGAAATAAGATGGCTGACCACAAATCAAGAGTGATTGAAGTTCCAAGCTGGGAAGAATATTGTGCTATGTATGAAAATTATAGTGGACAAGCATGTACCATTGGCAAAAGTCTGACACATCTAGGTGGTAATAACATCAACTCACATCGTATTATTGAGAACTTAGAATGTGATGATTTCCATTTAAGCTGCGATATGGTTTGGGATAATGAATTGTTTTCTTTGGATAGTAGAACAAGGCATTTGGCTTATTTGTGTGAATTACATATCTAAGTACAAAATAGGAAGAGGTGAATCGCATGTTTGAAAATATCAGAACATTTTTTCATAACAAAAACAAAAACAAAGAACCAGACAGAGAAACTCAAGCAGAAGCTATCAATGATATTTCGCCATATGAATATTTCAATGATGTTAAAGCTAGAAAACAACAGATTGATGATGAAGGATTGCAGCGTGTATACGACAACTGCATGGAATTGTTAAATAAATATATTATAACAGGTCAGGAGCGTGGCATTAAAAAACTCATGTTCCATCTTGATTGTATTGAAAAAGAACGAGAACTTGTAAAAATGGGTATTGACACATTTGTCTATAAAGATGATATCGAAGAATATATTGATAAAATTGCTTCTGATGTTGTGAAGATTATTGAATTAGAAAACTATGAACGAGAAATTCCAGACGATATTATTGATGTTATCTATGCTGTCAAAGAGAAGAAATTATTTGACCAGCTATATGTGGTCTTTACTGATTATACAGGTAAGGTTGAAAAAAGGGTAGCTAAAGAACGTAGAGATAATGACCCAATTCTGTTTGGTGCATTTATGGATACAAGAAAAGATACAGTGATTGACCGTTTCTATTACCTTGGTGATTGGGAAGATGAGTTCTGTCATCTTACATTGGACAAGATGGTAAATGAAACAAGGAAGAAAACAGATAGGGATATTAGAATGAAATTCAAAACACCTGAAGATATAAAAGAATATAGAGAACAATTAAAACATCTAAAATCCGCTGGTACTAGATTCGTTTATTCTAACGAGGATAATGTTATTACAAATTTTATCTCTCGTGTTTAAGGAGAAATAACCGATGAAATCAAATGTTGATTTGACGCTCAATAGAGATTTTCAAAATAGAGAAATATCAAATGCTCTCTTTGGCAAAAACAATATAAAACATAGACTTGATACTATGCTTGACGATTTAACAAACAGAATACCTTGGAAGCAAGAATCTTTTATTCGCATTTATAGCGATACTGATTTTCAGCAAGAACATACATATAACATCATACTCACAGGGGACAAGACTGAACGGGCAAAAAAGAAATTTTACAATTCGGAATGTGGTGAGAAAATTACAATTCCTTGGACTGAACGAGGACGTATCTGTAAAAAATGTCAAGCAAATGATAATAGTAAACATGTTCCTTGGGAGGTTTAATCTATGAAAGAACTAAAATTATTTCAGTGTGAATTTTGTGGAGAACAATATGACAATGAACACGATTGTAAAAAATGTGAAGATAATCATATATCAGCAAAAGTGATTATGGCGCAGGACTATTATACTCATTGTGATTCAAAAAATTATCCTCATACTATAACAGTTTTGATGGAAGACGATAAGAAAATTAGCTATGTAAAATATTGAAATTGAAGGTGATGCAGTTTGAAACAATGGCTTGAAACAAAAAAGAATGGCTACGGCAAACAATGCTATGAATTATATTTTAACAAATTTGATGCTGACATGATGCTTGCAGGAATCGTACAAGACCACGAAGATGATTCGACTTATATCTATGTTTCGCCCGAATTGAACGTGGAGTTTGAGACCTTAGAAGCTATAAGTATAGAACATGCACAGCAACAGATTGAAAATATGCTGATTGAGCATTGGGAAAATGAAATTGCAATGTTGGAAACTAAGATTAAGAATTTTAGGAAGGAAGATAAGTGGTGATGGCAATGCGTGACGCAAGTAAACAAGAACAAAAGATTGTATATGCGAATATTGAGAAAATTGCATCACCGACAGGTATAAATTTTTGGGATTATTTTAAAGGAGAGAATAAGATGGACGCACATGAAATTATTAAAGAGTGGGAAGCACAACGTAAGAAAAGTCTTAATGAATGTGAAGAAAGAGCTTGGAGTGTTAAAGACGAGATTAGGCGCAAATGCGAAGAAAGTCCAGAGTTTAAAAAAGCATGGGAAAGCCGTAATGCCAAAATCATTAAAATTAAATACCACTCTGACGAAATTGAAAAACTGCGCTATATTGATGGCAAATCTGATTGGATTGACCTTAGAGCAGCAGAGAATGTAACACTAAAAGCAGGTGAGTTTAAATTGATTAGCCTTGGCGTTTCTATGGAACTACCAAAAGGATATGAAGCACATATTGTACCACGCAGTAGCACATATAAGAACTTTGGTATCATCCAGACAAATCATTGTGCTGTTATTGACAATTCTTATTGTGGAGATAATGATATTTGGAAATATCCTGTATATGCACTTAGAGATACAGAAATTCATGTAAATGATAGAATCTGTCAATTCAGAATTATTAAAAATCAACCCAAACTGTATTTCGATGAAGTAGAGACTCTTGGCAATACTGACAGAGGTGGAATCGGCAGTACAGGAAAGCAGTAAGTAAGATGAAATAACCACTACAATGTCACACTATTAGCAGTTCTATGTTAGTGGTGTGACATTTTTATTACATAAGAAAAAGTGAGTGTGAAGTTTATTGCAAGAACAAGAATTATTGAAATATGCCATTGAAAGTGGTATGATTGATTTACAACATCTACAAGCCGAAATTGATATGAAAGAGAGAAGACAGTATCTTAAACAACATCCATATTCAATTTGGCAAGGAAAGAACGATAACAAATTTTATACTTATCTACCTGACGATACGAAAAAGAGAATCTTAGTAAAGCGTAATACAGAAGAAGAAATTCAGAATGTAGTCATCAATTATTGGAAGGAGCAAGAACTTAATCCTACATTGCAAGAGGTTTTTGATGAATGGAATGACAGGAGGTTGGGACTAAAGAAAATTGTTCCTTCTACCCACGAGCGTAACCAACAAGTTTTCCGTAGACATTACAAAGGCATTGAAGACAAGCGTATTCGTTCTGTTACCGAAGACTGGATTATGGATTTCTTGGAGCAACAAATTGCCATACATGATTTAACTTCCAAGGCGTTTAGCAATTTGAAAGGTGTTACAAAAGGATTCTTGAAAAGGGCGAAACGAAGAAAACTAATTGATTTATCTATTGAGAGTGTGTTGAATGACATGGATTTATCTGATAGAGATTTCCGCAAAGTGATTAAAGAAGATTATGAAGAAGTCTTTAGCGAAGAAGAAACAGATAAAATGATGGCATATTTACAATCAAATTTAGATGTGAAGAATTTAGGGATTTTGCTTATCTTTGTTACAGGATTACGTGTTGGTGAATTAGTGGCATTAAAGCATGAGGATTTTAATGGCAATATCATTAAGATTCGCAGAACAGAAGTACGCTACGCAGACGGTCACGGCAAACATGAATATTGTGTTAAAGAGTTTCCTAAAACTGAAGCTGGTGTACGTTCTGCAATTATCCCTGCTGATTTTACATGGTTAGCAGACAGATTGAAACTATTAAATCCTTTTGGTGAATATGTATTTACTGATAACGGAAAAAGATTGACCACAAATACAATTCGTAGAAGATTAACAAGACTTTGCCAAAAGCTAAATATCTATGCTAAGTCACCACATAAAATCAGAAAGACATATGGGTCTATCTTAATTGATAACAACCTTGATGCACGCTTGATAACAGACTTAATGGGTCATACCAATATCTCAACAACAGAGCAGCATTATCACCGTAATAGAAAAACTATGATAAAGAAAGCACAAATCATTGCGAATATCCCCGAATTCCAAGCAAAGTAATCAAA
>ENA-ORTF01004146-ORTF01004146.1-human-gut-metagenome-genome-assembly--contig:-NODE-4146-length-11441-cov-2.875812_pt1 | contig 11441 bp, 10 predicted proteins | sample MGYA00241908_ERZ509180 | MGnify/ENA primary metagenome ERZ509180 (study PRJEB26280, sample SAMEA2338814) | human gut metagenome | biome: human gut; feature: human-associated habitat; material: faeces... | reverse complement strand
AATAATTTTTGATGACAAGTTGATGCAAACTATTTCTCTTATATCTTTAAATATAATTCTATTATTATTTTCTATAAGTTTCCTCAATTCTTCTGAATAGTCATTACTATGTTTTATTTCCGTATTGCCTAAAGGAGTAGGATTATACAAAGAACAATTTTCCTTATCAAAGGGATTCCAAAAATCGAAGCCTTTAATCTTTCCTTTCGTATGTTTTGCATATGTAGTTATTAATCCTGTTTTATTTTGCATCATTTCTGCACCATACAAGTTAATAATATGAATAGGATTTCCACACTCCGGACAGACAGCATAACATTTTAATTTATTATCAGTGTCATATTGATAATACGGAGGTCTTTTTTTAGTCAATTCTTCAAAATTATCTATATTTAGCATAAACGATTTTCCACTGTTCTTTATTGTAAACACATCCATAAAATATACAACTCCTTCCTAAAAAATAACTGCACTAGCCATAGATATACCATAATACAACTTATATTAGCACTCTCTTTACTATTTTTACATAAATCTTTATAAGGACTCAACAATTCAACAATATGAAGTACTTTCATGATTTACTTTGTTGGTAGTATCTTTAGATATTAACAACAACATAATCCCAAAAGCAGCCATTTAATCACACTTTACCACTCTATATAGTCCTAATTATCATATTTATTTACCTAATATTGTCGGTCAATATGTCTTTTTCTAACAATCGCATTTTCCAGCTCTATGAATGGAAGTTCAATCATAGCTACATTATTAATATTAACTACTATTTCCATTTCATCAATATCTGTATAATGTATAATATTTTGTTCAAAAACATCATCCACTCCTTCATATGCATTTGCTATTTCATCCGACAAATCTTCACCCTGATTAAAATCTATCAGCCCTGATTCACAATGACCATCTTTATAATCAATATTTATTTTTTGTGTTATATATATATAATCTTCCTTTCCCAAATGATAGTTTTTTGTTATGATATTCATTTTCTTCTTAAAATTTTCCGACATTGTTTTATCTGCTTCATACACATAATCATCCAACGCTTCATATACAACCAAAGGTATCTCGCCTTCACTTACATTTGGATCCCAATTCATATTATCGGGATTACTACATGCGTCATCCAATAAAACAATTTTCTGTATATTATCCATGTTTAAATACAATACAATGTTATTCATACATGGTATAACCAATTTGTTATTACCCATACATTCATATATCATTTCTCTTGTTGAATTTGTAATAGGATACCACTTATATTTCTTACTATTTATCGATAATATACCTATATGTCCCCAAAAACCACTTATTCTTTCATTTCCATAATCATCATTTAATCCAATAAAGTATGTTGCTATCTGCGGTTCAAAATAATTTTGTTGCTTTATAACATTTACACTTGTATTTAAACATATAGCCAAATCTCTTAGTTCAGCCAAAGAAACCTCTCCCCCAGCTTCTATTATTTTTAATTTATCAACAGATATGTCAGTCATATTTGAAATATCTTCTATATGATAACTTAATATCTCTCTTATATCTCTAACCCTATTTTTTTTAGTATTACCAAGCAACTCATCAGGTGTTAATTTTATATATTTTAATATCTTCCCTAAATGCTTATCATAATTAGTTTTATTAGTAATCTTTCCTCCTATCATTTTATCTAAAGTAGGTCTGGATATACCTGCATTACTACAAAGCTGAGCTTTGGTTATTTTTCTATCTTCCATAATAATTTCTAACTTATTACCTATGTTACTTCTTAAATCAAACAACTCATCTAAATGTGTCATTGTATCAACTCCTAGAATTTCCTATCATTTATTGCAACATTATTCTTATAATCTGATAATACCCCTTCGTCCAAGTTTCGTCAATATTTTTTTTACACATTTACATTCTCTTTTTTACTCTTTGTGCTTAATTGCAAAAAATCCTCAATATAAGACAGCTAAATATATTCAATTCAATTCGATTCATTCACATTTATCATGGATATTTATTTCACTATTTTTTCAGATACCTAAAACATACTTATACATATAATAATAATTGCCCAAACTACACAGATTACAACGAAAGACATAAACATCTTAGTTTCTAAACTCACTTCAATTACAATCTATACAGTTAATGGAAAAGCTTATCCTGTAGTCTGAAATCGAGAACTTGTGATGTTTTTATAAAAATAATACTTTCTTATCGTAAAATATCAAATATAATCTATAGATTTTCCATAGATTTTCTACAGAAATACACTGTATGTACCTTGCAATGCAAATTAACTTGCAATACCATTTTATTGGCTTTCAATTCAATTTTAAATCAACTTGCGATATAAGAAAATTTTATTGCAAAGTATATTGCAAACGAATTTTACATATGATATAATGTCGTCAGACAAAAATATCATATATTTCATTTTAAACAAAAAACGAACCCCCTCGATGTTGCAGCATCGAGGGGGTTCTATTCCTATTTGTGGTATGGAAGGCCTAATACCATAGGCTAGTTACCAACTATCTGTCACCGTCTAACCATTTGTTGATGAAGTGACACACTACACCAGCCATGACAGCGACAATAAATGAAATCATATATTCCATCTTAAACACCTCCCTTCCGTACCCGTTTGGGAGTGGTAACGAACCTATTTTATCATATAATGTGACACAGTTCTACAATTTTCTCAATATACCTTATTATATATTTTAATATTGTCTGAACAATGGCTTTTGCCAGTTACTTTTGTCTCTATCTTTATCTATCTTTCGATTTTACACATTCCAAAAACTTTATCATTCCATGGTAACAGCTTTTCTAATTTACGGTCTGCCATTTCTTCAGTAGGTCGTTTCTCTAATACATATGTTATATATTTATATACAGTTAATCCATTCGCTAATGCTGTTTCGGCTATGCTGTATGATATGGCACTTGCCTCTGCACCTTCAGAACTGTCACTGAAAAGCCATCCCTTTCTACCTATAACATATGATTTCATTTTCTGTTCACTTAAATTATTGCTCAGACTGCAGCGAGCATCTTCGAAATATGTCATCATATGTTCTTTTCTATTTAATGCATATGTAACTGCTGTGGCAAATTTACAGTGAAAAACAGCAGCAGCGTTTTATATCCTGCACTTTGTTATAGCCTGTATAACCATCTGCCATAAGATATCCATTAAAACCTTTCAGAAATTCTTTTGCAACATCTCCGCTGTGCGTTGATGCATATTTATACAAAACTATCGGTGGTGTATCATCTTCGCCGCTTCTAAACAGCCACATATATGATTTTGCTGTTGCTTCGCGTCCCTCCTCTTTCAAGACCTGTATAGGGCTTTCATCTGCCATAGCAAACTCTATGCTTAACAGCAGTCTGTGGTAAAATTCGTACAATACACGCAGATACTTATCGGTACATTCTATAACCCAGTTCGCCATTGTTGCACGGCTAAGTTCAAAACCATACTGCAGCCAGTCTTTTTCCTGGCGGTACAATGGCATACCATTAACATATTTTGAGTAAATCACCCATGCAACAATTGATGGCGATGCATAGCTTCTGAGTAGTGCCGGTGGGACAGGGGTATGTATGATATTTGGTTTTTCCTCATCTGTTTTACATTTTGGACAACCATAATGTACACTGACATATTCCACAACTTTTAAAGTTGCAGGTATGTATTCAAGTGAAACTGTGTTCCGGTATCTCATAGCAGGCCTGTTGTCTGAGCTTTTTAATCCACCAATAAGATGTACTTGGTGCAATATCATTATTAATACACCATTGCTTATCTGACAAACTATTCTTACGGCACTGCATGACAAGACCATAAATTTTATCATAGTATAATTTTTTATCTGCCATATATTTTCTCCTCACTTTTTGTAATGTTGTAATAAACGGCTCTAATATTGAATAAGAAACCTCAAGATTACTGGAGTGAATGTTTTCAATTTTGAAACACTCTAATTATGGCATAGTATTTTTAAATGTGCTATCCGTGGGAATATTTTGTGCTTACGATGTAGTGAGCACCTGCCCTTTTTTAGACTGAAACTTAACATTATTTAAAGAAGTATGACTGCTTCTATGCGTAGAACGATAAAATGTAATGTTTATATTTAAATAAATATTGACGAACATATATTCATGTGAGATTATGCAAGTACAATAATACGAACAAGTGTTTGAAGAACGCTGTAACATTGCAATTTTATCATATGCTATGTATAATGTATGAAATGAGAGGCTTATGGATAAAAATTTTGAACAGTTGGAGATAAGAGATGATTTCATGTTTAGTGTGATTATGAATTTTCGTTATTTTTATTTGTACATTTGATTTGTTTGGAAAGGGACGGCATATATATACTTTTGAAAATCGTTGTATTCAGGATACAAGTTTATCACTTGGAGACGATACTATAAAGATTATATTAAATACTAAAGGAACGATGGATGATGTTCCACCTGAGTTAAAAAGTTTGCTTGATTTTATTGACGGAGAGGAACCGAGAGATGAATTTACAAAGGAGCTGGAAGCAGCAGTGAAAACTGTAAGGAAAAATGAGAAATGGAGGTTGGATTATATGACATTGCAAATGAATTATCAGGAAAAATATGAGTAGGGAATAGAGCAAGGAGGAGAACAGAGCAACAGGCAGTCTGCACTAAGGATGATAAAAGACGGAAAGCTGTCAAATGATGAAATTGCATTGTATTCAGGTCTTACAACAGAGCAGGTAGAAGCATTGGAAGAAATGTTTCAGTGAAATGGAGACACTTTTTAAATCTAATAGCAGTCTCAAAGACAGCCATTAAACTTTCACCTAAACCTACGCACTTGACATATTTTAGTTGCAATTTACAGATAAATTAAATATAATAGACTATGTTTATGATTTTTAATTGCTTTAGATAATGTTGATGATAAAGGAGACTATAAAATATGTGTGGAATTGTTGGTTTTATTGGTAAACATCAGGCAGCACCTATTCTTTTGGACAGTTTGTCTAAGCTTGAATACAGAGGGTATGATTCAGCAGGGCTTGCTGTGAGAAACGGGGATGCAGATATAGAGGTAGTTAAGGCGAAAGGTCGTCTTAAAGTGCTTGCCGAAAAGACAAATGACGGTAAGGCTATGCAAGGAACTTGTGGTATCGGTCATACAAGATGGGCTACACATGGTGAGCCGTCAGAGACTAATGCACATCCGCATCACAGTGATGATGGTAATGTTGTTGCAGTACATAACGGTATTATTGAGAATTATCAGGAACTTAGAGATAAGCTTACCAAAAAAGGATATGAGTTTTATTCACAGACTGATACAGAAGTTGCCGTAAAACTTATTGACTATTATTATAAAAAATATGAGGGAACTCCTGTCGATGCCATCAATCATGCGATGATAAGAATCCGTGGTTCGTATGCACTCGCGGTTATGTTTAAGGAGTATCCTGAGGAGATTTATGTTGCAAGAAAAGACAGTCCGATGATTCTTGCTACGGCAAATGGGGAGTCTTATGTTGCATCTGATGTTCCGGCTATACTCAGCTATGCGAGAAATGTTTATTATATAGGAAATCTTGAAATCGGAAGACTTAGAGCCGGTGAGATTACTTTTTACAATCTTGACGGTGATGAGATTGAGAAAGAGCCTAAGGAGATTAAGTGGGATGCACAGGCAGCAGAGAAAGCTGGTTTTGAGCATTTCATGATGAAAGAGATACATGAGCAGCCAAAGGCTATAAAGGATACGCTTGGTTCAGTTGTCAATGATGGAAAGATTGACCTTTCTAATGTAGGTCTTGCAAAGGAAGATATTGAAAATATCAGTCAGATTCATATTGTTGCGTGTGGTTCTGCATGGCATGTTGGTATGGTTGCACAGTATGTTATTGAGGATCTTGCAAGAATCCCGGTAAGAGTTGAACTTGCTTCAGAGTTCAGATATAGAAATCCTATCATTGATAAAGATGCACTTGTTATTATAATCAGCCAGTCAGGTGAGACGGCAGACAGTCTTGCAGCACTCAGGGAAGCTAAGAGCAGGGGAATAAAGACACTCGGTATTGTTAATGTTGTCGGTTCTTCTATTGCAAGAGAGGCTGACAATGTATTTTATACACTTGCTGGTCCGGAGATTTCAGTTGCCACTACTAAGGCATACAGCACACAGCTTATAGCAAGCTATATTCTTGCTATTGAGTTTGCGATGGTAAGAGGTCAGATAAATCAGGAGCAGTATGACGGATTTTTGTCAGAACTTAGTGAACTTCCTGATAAGATTCAAAAGATAATAGACGATAAAGAAAGACTTCAGTGGTTTGCTTCTAAACAGGCAAATGCAAAGGATATTTTCTTTGTAGGCCGTGGAATAGATTATGCTATCTCACTTGAGGGAAGTCTTAAGCTTAAGGAGATAAGCTATATTCACTCTGAGGCATATGCGGCAGGTGAACTTAAACACGGAACTATAAGTCTTATAGAGGATGGAACGCTTGTTATAGGTGTGCTTACACAGAATGGTCTTTATGAAAAGACGATAAGCAATATGGTAGAGTGTAAGAGCAGAGGTGCATACCTCATGGGACTTACGACATATGGCAACTATAATATAGAAGATACAGTTGAATTTGCAACATATATTCCTAAGACAGATGGGCATTTTGCAGCAAGTCTTGCAGTAATTCCACTTCAGCTTTTAGCTTATTATGTTTCTGTAGCTAAAGGTCTTGATGTTGATAAGCCTAGAAATCTTGCAAAGAGCGTTACCGTTGAGTAAATGCTGTTTGGGCAGATATGAACAGGAATGTATGATAGGTTATTAACGGAAAGCCGTAATGGAATGGAGACTAACAGATAAGATATGATTAAAAAAATATGGGATTTATATTTAAAGTATAAAGAGCCAATCCTTTACCTTGTGTTCGGAGGATTTACGACACTTATAAACATTGTGGCATATGCGGTTTGCAAGCATCTTATGGGGATAGATACTATCCCCAGCAATGCAATAGCGTGGGTGCTCGGTGTTGCGTTTGCGTATGTGACAAACAAGATTTTTGTTTTCGAGAGCAAAACAGATACACTTTCGGCATTACTCAAAGAGTGTATGTCATTTGTATGGTGCCGTCTGGCTACCGGGGTTATGGATATGGTTATAATGTATGTGACTGTTGACTGCCTGCACTGGTCGGATATGATAATGAAAATATTGTCGAATGTCCTCGTGATAGTTTTGAATTTTGTGTTCAGTAAACTTATTATTTTTGCTAAAAAGGCTGAGAGTGTATAAGGGGCAGTCACACCTGCTTAATTAGGCATTTGTGAAACTGGCACAATCCTTGATTAAATAGAGGAATTAACACAGCATATAATTAGTTTTGCATTTACTTACAGGACAAATAGGTGTAAGGAGAAAAAACATGAATAAATCAAAGAAAACAATAATATGTATAGCAATAGCAGTTGTTGTGATAATATGTGCCGTTATCTTAAAAAATACGGTTTTTGCACCAAAGGGTGCGTTTAAAGAGGGCAGTTCAGGTGTCATTGAGTATTCCGGTTATAATGTAGAGGGACTTCACTATGGGTTTAACACTCAGCAGGAATGTTATCTGAAAACGGACAATTATAACGGAGTAAAAGAAATTGATGTTAATTTTGCTGAAACAGCAGAACAGGATGTTGTTTTAAGCCTTAAATTTTTTGACAAAGATGGTAATAAATTGACTGATTACATTAATGCGACATGGAAAAAGGGAACAAATTATTGCAGGATTCCTGTTAAGGACAGCGAAAAATATTCGGGTTATAAGATTATGATACCGCATGATTTTACACTTGACAGTATCAATTTTTCTTCAAAAGAAGGCGGAGACTTAAAGAGTCCTAATTAAGATTTAAAATCATAAGAAATGCCTTTGATAAAATTTTTAAAGATGTGTATGCAGTTAAAAAGACTGCTGGCATAATGCGTGTGAATAAGTTGTCTGATTATGACGGAAAAGGGGAGAAATATGAAATACGATTACTTAATAGTAGGTGCGGGACTGTTTGGTGCGGTTTTTGCACATGAAGCATATAAAAAAGGAAAGAAATGTCTTGTTATCGACAAGAGAGAGCATCTTGCAGGTAATATTTATACTGAAAAAATTGATGATATTGATGTTCACAAATACGGAGCACATATTTTTCATACTTCTGACAAGAAGATATGGCAGTATGTAAATCAATTTGCAGAGTTTAATAATTATATAAATTCTCCGGTTGCTATATATGGGGATGAACTTTATAATCTTCCGTTCAATATGAATACTTTCAGCAAGATGTGGGGCATTAAGACTCCGGCAGAAGCTAAAGCTGTGATAGAAAGGCAGATTGCTGAGTTAAATATAGGTGAGCCAAAAAATCTTGAGGAGCAGGCTTTAAAACTTGCAGGTAAAGATGTGTATGAGAAACTTGTAAAAGGATATACCCAGAAACAGTGGGGCAGGGAATGTAAGGATCTTCCAGCATTTATCATAAAAAGACTTCCTCTTAGATTTACTTACGATAACAATTATTTCAATGACAGGTATCAGGGTATTCCGGTTGAAGGTTATACAAAAATGATTGAGAATATGCTTAAGGGCATTGAAGTTAGACTTTCAGTCGATTATTTTGATATAAAAAATCAGATTGATGCCGATAAAATAATATATACAGGTATGATAGACAGGTTTTTTGATTATAAACTCGGTGTTCTTGAGTACCGTTCAGTCAGATTTGAGACTGAAAAGCTTGATATGGAGAATTATCAGGGAAATGCAGTTGTCAATTATACTTCTGCGGATGTACCTTATACGAGGATAATTGAGCATAAGCATTTTAATTTTGGAAAACAGCCCGTAACTATTATAAGCAGGGAGTATTCTTCTGAGTGGAAAAAGGGTGATGAACCGTATTATCCGGTCAACAATGAAAAGAATGACAGTCTTTATTGGCAGTATGAGGAGCTTGCAAAAAATGAGAAAAATGTTTTATTTGGCGGAAGACTCGGTCAGTACAAATATTATGACATGGATAAGGTTATTGCGGCAGCACTTGAAATGTGTGATAATGAGTTATAGGAAAAGTGTATGAACATATGAGAGATGTTTTGTATCACATTGAGTGTGTGCTTTATGACATTGATTGATAAATTAAGCAGAAAACAGACGGAAAAATAATAGATTAACGAAATGAGGTGTTTTATGAAGATTTTAGTAACCGGTGGAGCAGGTTTTATTGCAAGCCATACAAATGTGGAACTTTTAAATGCAGGTTATGATGTAGTAGTTGTGGATAATCTTGTAAATTCAAGCAGGGAGTCTGTTGCAAGGGTTGAAGAACTTACAGGAAAAAAGATTTCTTTTTATGAGGAAGATCTTTTAAACGAAAAAGCCATTGATGCTATATTTGAAAAGGAAAACATAGATTCTGTAATTCATTTTGCTGCACTTAAAGCAGTCGGTGAATCATGCCAGATACCTCTTAGATATTTTGATAACAATCTTACAGGTACATTAAATCTTTTAAAGGTTATGGAAAAGCATGGTGTTAAGTCGATAGTTTTCAGCTCATCGGCTACTGTTTACGGAAAGCCTGAATCTGTGCCTATTAGAGAAGATTTTCCACTGTCAGTATCAAATCCTTATGGACGAACAAAGCTTATAATAGAAGATATGCTCAGAGATATATACAAATCTGATAATGAGTGGGATATAGCACTGCTTAGATATTTTAATCCTATCGGAGCACATGAGAGTGGAATGATAGGTGAAAATCCGCATGGCATACCAAATAATCTTCTGCCATATGTAGCAAAAGTGGCTGCAGGACAGCTTGAATGTGTAAATGTTTTTGGCGGTGATTATGATACACCGGATGGAACCGGAGTGCGTGATTATATTCATGTTGTTGACCTTGCAACAGGTCATATAAAGGCTCTTGAGAAACTTGTCACACATCCGGGACTTGTGACTTACAATCTTGGAACAGGTGTTGGCTATAGTGTTCTTGATATAATTAAGAATTTTGAAAAAGCTTGTGGAAAAGAGATACCATACAAGATTACCCCACGCAGACCGGGAGATATTGATATGTGTTATGCCGACCCGACAAAAGCTAAGGAGGAACTTGGCTGGGAGGCAACGAGAAGCATAGATAAGATGTGTGAAGATGCATGGAGATGGCAGACTAAAAATCCTAATGGTTATGAGGGATAAGATGATGTGTGGACAAAGTCAGGTATGCATGTTTAAATATAAAGTTTTGGCTGAAAGTTTGTCCCCGGTTTAGTAAAATATATTGCAGGAAAATGTCTGATACTTTGTGACAGCTTTGAAACGGAGAATCAGAGCAGGATTGTTATTTTGATTTTGCAAATTGCAGGAGGACTAAAAGTTGGAAAAACAAAATGCAGAAATGATGGAGTATCTTAAATCCTTAGAAAATATTGTTCAGTTTCAGAGTTATGTTTTGGAACATATACACGATGATTTTTCAGTTTTGTTTAAGGTGCTTTCAAAGTGCTTTGGAATGGATGCAATGCTGACATATTCGTGTACAGAGTCAGGTCTTGTTGACAGTGTGGTTTACAGAAAAGATTCGGATGATGTGACAAAATATCAGACATATCTCAATGCAGGAAAAGGGAGACTGTTTAATACCAGACATTATATATATACATCTGTTGCTGAAATGTCGGATGATATGAGAGAAGAGCTATTGAGTTGTTATGAGTTTGTTGAAAACAAAAGAATAGTAGTTTGTTCAGGAATAGTAGAGGGTGTTTTATATAGTATTGTTCTTGTGCTTGGTGAGCAGGATGAGGAAGTGGGAGTTGATTTCAATGATTGTTCTGATATGTTTTTAAACACTGTGCATCTTATGATGGAAAATAAGATAATGAGTGAGAAAATGCGCTATGACAGTGAACATGATCTTCTCACGGGACTTTATAACAGACGAAGTTATTTCACGAAAAGCAGGGAAGAATATAAATTGATATTCGTATTGGACGGAAACCACCAGTAACGTCCGTTATCTGTATAGACATTCCAATCCGAATCGAACGAAAGGTTGAGGGCTATTTCCTGCCCATTGCTGAAATTGGCGAATCCTTCGGGATACATGTTGATGATCCGTTGTATTTCTGCCAAATCGCTGGCCGGGCCCCGGTAGCCTCCGATCCAGTATCCGGTATTTTCGTACAAGGTCATATCGATCTCTTCATTGTTGGCAAGCTTCTCTTCTGCTTCCCGGGTCAAGCTTTGGATATTCACTTGCTCCAATTGCCCGCTACGGGCATTGATCTTCGTGTTGTTACTACTCGAGAAGGTGGCAGGAGGTGTACTGCTACCTGCTGAACG
>ENA-ORTF01004138-ORTF01004138.1-human-gut-metagenome-genome-assembly--contig:-NODE-4138-length-11461-cov-36.871647_pt1 | contig 11461 bp, 9 predicted proteins | sample MGYA00241908_ERZ509180 | MGnify/ENA primary metagenome ERZ509180 (study PRJEB26280, sample SAMEA2338814) | human gut metagenome | biome: human gut; feature: human-associated habitat; material: faeces... | reverse complement strand
GTCGCTATTGTTGTATATAAAGGTTTAATACCTGTAGTTGACCGAATACTTACATAGCTATTGCTAATTATAGAGCTGCATATGTCTTAAAATATGACAATAATTCTTTTTATGGATGGGTTGTAGCCGTTTTGGGAATATTTGTAACAATACTAATAGGATGGAATATATATAATGCAATTGGTATTGAACGAGACGTAAAAGAAATCAAAAGAGATTTAGATAATACAAAAATTCAATTTGACAAACAGATAAATAACACTCAAGTAATATTTAATACGACAATACAAAAACAATCAGATTCAATAAAATCTTCTGAATCATTTGCACTTGCCTGTATTTATTTTGTGCAAGCTTTTACTATTCAAAATTCAAATACAAAATATCTGACTGCTTATTTTTATTACGTTAAGTCATTACAATATTATTGTTTGTGTACTGGGAAGAGTAAAATAGGTCGCATGATAGACGCTGCACTAAAAAATATGAATGATTGCCTCCAGTCTTTAAATGAAGAAGGACAAATGGACAAGGACGACATTCAAGATATGGATAGAAATGATGAATTTTTAAAAATGTGTCATGCTGTACTAAATTCCAAGAACAATTTCTTCTCTGAGAAAAAAAAGAAAGAATTGAATATATTAGAAAATAAGAGAAGAAATATTACTTGGAACATCAAAAATGGAGCTAAAAGTGAATAAAATTTTACTATGGCAGTTAAGGAGTATATAAAGTATTTATATATTTTTTGTGATATTGTTTGGCTGCAGTGGAAACAAGCCATCTCAGGAACAGAAGGATAAAGCCGACAGATATGTTCAGAGTCTTGTGGATGCCGATATAGGAATCTACAAAGGCGAACTGACCGACGCGAACTTTCTCATCCTTGCCGTAGACGCTTATTCTGGAGCAAACTTTGATGCTTATGCACGTACATACCTGGAAGAAGCACAAGGTAAAGGACTGGAGATAAAAGGAGTCTATATTGTAGACATCAAGAACTGCCAGTTCGGCGATGGCTGGGTATCCGGTGACAGGATAGGGAAGGCATTCAAGTAGAAAAAATGTTCTAATGAGTATCCTTATTCAGCTTAAATTAAATTATAAATAACTGATACACAGTGATTTTATATTATTCTTAGATAATCATTCGTAATGAGTAAGTCGCGGGTTCGAGTCCCGCTTTCGGCTCCGACTTAAAACCGCTTATTCCATGGTGAATTAAGCGGTTTTTCTGTTTTCTATACTCATATTAAACACCCAGTACTATATTGGCGTCAATATTCAATTTCTGGCTGATTTCGCGGGCTACTTTCAAGGTCGGTTCACATTTACCGGAAATATAATCACTCAAGCGTGAAGGACTGACTCCGATTAATTTTGCTAAAGATTTCTGATTAAGTCCCATCTCATACATACGAAGTTTGAGGACATCAACCAGCGTTGGTTCTCCCAGTGCGAAATGCTCCTCAGAATAATCTGCAACGAGATTAGAAAGTAATTCTAACTCTATACTGTGAGGATTATCCAGAGGGGTTTCATCTGTGACCAGTGGAAGTAATTCCTCAACTCTTTTTACTGCCCAATCGTATTGAGCTTTTGTTTCTATCTTTGTCATGGCTCTTGGTTGATCGGTAATTGCCGATTCTGTTTAATTATAAAACTGAACAATCAGCTATCTTATCATACTCGGCATGAGTGCCTATAAAACGAATATAAACGAACTTTATAGTGAATTTTATCACTACAATCAGTCTGTAGCTATTGCCTTTGATATTGAATACATAATGTTGGTTACCCACATTATCTACGCTATTAAAGGTCTTTTTTACGTCTGCAAAGCAAGTCCATTCGCTTCTTTTAACTATGGTAGTCCATTCTTGCAAAGCTACTTTTGCATCAGGATGCGCTTCTGCATATTCTTTTATAGCTTGTTCTGTAAATATTCTCATTAGATTCACTCGATTGTCATGTGGCAAAGATAAGAATAAAATTCTGATTTGTAAAATAAAATTCTATTATTTGGAATGTAGTGTACTAAATAAATTGTGTCAACTTATTTAGTACACTACACTATAATTTCTGGTCCGAAATAAGTCGGGCGATGCGTGTCTTGCTCTGCGCTCCTTTGGTAAGCAGGTACACATGCTTGTAGGCATCGCGGTTCAGTTCGGTAGGCGATCCGTTGATGAGGATGATGTTCCGGTCGTTGGCAAACTTCAGGATACCGTTCACGTTGTTCGGATGGAGCTTACCGATTTCGTCCATCATACAGTGCAGTTTGAAGTCCTTGAACTTGCGCGAAGCCCCTTCCTTGAACACGTTCAGCAACATGATGTTGATCATGGCCTTCACCAGAATGTCGGTACCTTCCGAACCCACGTTCGACAGTTTCTCCACGAAGCCCGTGTCGTTGTTGTTCTCGATGATGCGGAAACGCAGCTCGAACGAGTCGTACAGGCGGATGCTGTCGTAGCGGTAGGCGTGAATCTCCTTGATGAAGTCGCGGAGCAGGGCGATGGCCTCCTGCTTCACCAGCTGCTCGTTTTCCGACGAGAAGAGGTTGGTGCCCGGCGTGAGGTCATAGGCATGCTCGTTATAGTACTTCTGGATGGCACGCAGACAGTTTACCACACGGTTGCTGCTTTCTTCCACCTTCATTTCGATGCACTGGATAACGCCCACGAAGTTGCACGTCTGGAATCCCTTGTTCACCTGACCGATGAGGTCCTGAATGTCGTCTTCCGAAGCCGTGAGCATTGAGGTATCCATGCTGATGCGCTTGAAGATGTCGGAGTGCTCGTTGTTGATGCGGCGGACGAATTCGCTGATTTTGTTCTCTTCCACGAAGTCGTGCAGTTCTTCGGCAAAGCGGATATACTCCCAGTCCTCGGTAAACTTGGTCTTGAACTTGAAGGTATTCTCCTCGTCGAAGTGACCGGTGAAGAGGTTCACCTCCTTGCGCAGACGGTTTTGCAGCGTCATGTACTGGCTGTCCGTGCGGCCCAGTTCGTCAATCAGTTCCAGACAGGTGCGCGGCGTGTGGATTTCCAGCGTGACGGGGTTCTCGGGATTGAAAATATCCTGATGCGGCTTGTACCAGTCGTAGGCCGAAATCTTGCTGTACGCCTCCAGGTTGGTCTGGAGCTGTGTCACTTCCTTTTCAGCCTGCTGCAGTTCCTTGTTCAGGGCATCAATCTGCTCCTGCAAGCCCGAGGTTTCCCGGCGCAGGTTGTCCTTCTCCTGGCTGAGCTGGCGTTTCTGTTCCTCCTGTTCACGCTTCCATTCCGGAATGTGGTCGATAAGGTCGCGCTTGTCCTTTTGGTACTCGATGAGCAGGGTGGCGTGCTCCTTGATGAACTGCAGTTCCCGGTCGATATCGCGCAACTGACTGCTAATCTGTTGCAGACGTTCGGTGTCAGCTCCTTGCGAGTGCAGTTCCTGCTTCATCTGGCGCTCGTATTCGGCTTTCTCCATGGCGATGCGCTGCTGCTCTTCCTTATCCTCCAGACGGATGCTGCCGGCCTGTGTCTCCTTCTCGTGTGCGATGTCCTGCTGCACCCGGTTCCATTCCTGCTTCAGCTGGTTCAGCTTCTCGCTTTTTTTGCGGTTCAGGTTGTTCAGTTTACCGTCAATTTCCTTCAGTTCTGTGGCGATGCGTTGCTTTTCCTCTTCCAGTTTCCGGAGTTTGGCAGTACGTTCGGCTTCCGCCTTCTTCTTCCAGTCGTCCAGGTCGAGCATATCCTTCTGGTACTGCTGTTCCAGTTTCTCCAGCTCGTATTCCTGCACGGCTATCACGTCTTTCTGTTCCTTGATGCGCGGCTGGTATTTGGCTTTCAACTGCTCTTCCAGGGTCTCTTTCTCCTGTTGCAGACGGAGGGTTTCAGCCTGAATTTCCGCCAGTCGCTTGATGCCCTTGTCATGTTCCGCCTGATAGTCGTCGATGGAGCGGATGTGGCGCTCGATGTCCTGCAGGGAGATGGAGATGCCGTAGAACGACGTACCCTCGTCTACAATCTTCGGCGAGAGGTTGGTCTGCCAGAGGATGGACTCGTCGCACAGCTTACCGATGTTTTCTTCCCATCCTTTCTTGTGCTCTTTGAGCCAGCCTTGCAGGGTGCTCTTGCTGTTTTTCAGGAAGGTCTCCAGTTCGTCCATACGCGGGCGGAGTTGCAAGTGCTCGGCTTGCAACTGCATCAGTGCCTCGTCTTTCTCCTTCAGTCCCTTCTGCAACTCTTCTTCCCACTTCAGCGTGAGTTCCTTGATGATGAGCTGGGCGTTGTTGATGCGGTTCTTCTTGCTCATGTGCAGACCGGTGTACGACTGGATGCGGTGTTTCAGCTCCTCCTGCTCGGCTTCGAAGAAAGTCTCCTTGCGGCACAGCTGCATCTGGTAGTCGAGGGCGGTCAGTTCGTTCTGCTTGCTGCTGCGTTCCGGATGCAGTTGCTGCGAGAGCTGTTCGTATTCCTGGTAAAGCGCTTCGGTAGCCGCTTCGTGCTGACGGCGGGCTTCTTCGATGCGGGCATTGAACGTGTTGTTCAGTCCCTCTAGCTGCTTGATTTTGGCCTCATGGATGCGGTTCCACTGTTCGTCGAGGCTCTGGATGAGCGACTTGTACTTGGTAGAGATTTCCGTGTAGTGCGAGGTAAGGATGCGCTGCTCTTCCTGCAATCCCTGCTGCTTGTTCTTCCACTCCTCCTTGCGGGCCGAACGCTCCATGATTTCTTCTATCTGGCGGCGGGCATATTCCTTTTCCTTCTGCTGTGCCTTTTGCAACTCATTGTTCAGGATGGCCAGTGCCTCCTGCATCTTGTCGCATCGCTGGCGCGACTGTTCCTGCAACTCCTGACGGCGGGCGAGGAGGGCGGTACGTGCCTTCTCAGCCTGGTGCTTCTGTTCCTCGGCCTTGGGCAACTGGCTTTCGGTAAGGCGGTAGGTGGCGGCCAGTTCGCGGCAACCCTGCACGAGAGCGGTCTGCTGGCGTGATACCTGTGCCGAGAGGGAGGTGATTTCCTTGGCCTGTTTCTGTGTTTCGCGTTTCTGGAACTCTTCGATGTCGCGTAGGCGGGTTTCGAAGTTCTTCAGGTGCTCCTTGTAGGTGTTCAGGTCGATGGCGGTCTCGTCTTCGTTGATGGACGAGATGATGGTCTTCTTGATGAACTCCGCATCGAGTTTTGAGTTGAGGAGCACATTCTGTATGGTACGCGGAATATTCTGGTACTGCTTGCTCTCCATGAGCGAGTAGCGGCTCATTTCGGGACCTGCCCCGTTGCCGTAGAGAATGTTACGGTATTCGTCGTAGGTATAGATGATGCGTGAGTAGTCCACTCCGTACTGGTCGAGGGCGGCACGGATACGGTCGTTTCCGCTGTAGGCCGTGCGGTTCTCGTCGACAAAGAATTCCATGCGGTAGGGCGAGTCGATGAAACGGTAGCACACGCGGCCCATCGACTTGAAGCTCAGGATGCAGAACGCTCCCTGTTCGGTGGTTACCTCGTAGATGATGTAGGAGTTGGAGTAGGGGAAGTAATATTCCGTGTAGCTCTGCTTCTCTACGGGGATACCCAGCTTCTGGGTGTCGGCGTTGTAGAAAAACAGGATGGCGCGCAATACGGTACTTTTTCCCACTCCCTGCGTGCCGATGAAGTGCACATTCCCGTCCAGGTAAATGTCGTCGGCATAGGGAATGTTGGCGCTGTTGATAAAGATGATTCTATTCAGGTTTCTCATTGTCTTCCGTTTCAGTGTCGTCGTAAATTTGGATACTTTCAATCAGGCGTTCCAGGTAGTGCCAGGAACTCATCACCTTGTAGGTGTTGGTCTTCTCGTTCTCCAGTTCCAGGAAAGATTCCTTGGTGAGCTGGCGAATCAGGTTGTCGAGCACGTCCTTGCGCACGTCCTTGTCGGAGAAATGCTTGCGCAGCCCGTCGAGCTTGTTTTGCAGCATCACGTTGATGTTGGCCTCCACCAGAATCTGTTCGGGCTGGAAGCGGAATCCTGCGCCGAAAGTCTCGTCGTAGGTCTTGAACAGGTCGAGCACGTCAATCCAGTAGTAGGCACGCATGATTTTCTGTTCCAGTGTGGTACGCGGTTCCACGCGCGAAAAGTAAAAGTATTCGTTGCCCCGTTCCAGGGTGTAGCCGATTTGGGCGAAGTAGACCGAGAGCGCTTCGAAGTGGTCGTCTATCTGGTCGTACATGTCGCGCACGGCTTCGTTGCAGCTGTTCGAACTGATGAACTGTCCCTTCTGGAGGCAGTCGAACAAGGCCGCAGTATTGTCAGGTATATGTATGTTCAGTTCCATAAGTCAAATGTATAGGGATGAGTGGGTTACGAGTTAGCCGGATACACCTTGGCATATTCGTACTGGTGATACAGGCCGAATTCCTCGCTGATACGGAGACGGTTTTCGTAGAGCGACACCATCTGGCAGAACAAGGTGGTGCGTTCCTGCTCGTCCACTTCGCGGGCGAAGGTGTAGTGCATCAGGTAGTGGAAGAGGTCTTCTTCCGGAGCCGACGCATCGTTCCAGCGGGCCTGTGCCTGCGCCTGTATGTAGTCGCTCAGGGTTTCTTCCAGGTCGATGACCTCCTGGTACATGGCCTGCGATTCCATGTCCTCCTCGCTGAAGGCGCCCGCCTCGTTGCTGCGGATAATTTCGCGGTACTGTAGGTTGCGCAGCACTTTCAGGATGACAGGACGTGCCTCGTCGGTACTCAGGTAGGGCAGTGACAGCTTGAACGAAGACGGCACGTTGCCTTCCACCAGTACGGAATGTTCTCTTTCAAGCACTTCCGAGAGGTTGCTTCGCGAACGCAGCTCAAACTGGTCTTGCAGGTACTTCACCTTCCGGATTTTCTCTACCAGAATCACCTGGCTCTTAATCTGGTTCAGGTAGTTGATGATGTCCTGCTGGGCACGGATGAGGCTGTGGGCCGAGAGCTGGAGTTCGCTACGCAGTTCCAGCAGGATGCGGTTCAGTTCCTCGTCGGTAGCCTGCTGGAAAAACCGCCGTTCCTCGTGCAGGATGAGGTTTTCGGTGGTATCAATCAGCTGCTGGATGTGAATCCGCTTCTTGTCCAGGTTCTCCAGCTTGGCAATCTTTATCTGGTAAGTCGGTTCGTGCTTGAACGCATTGTCGATGCTGCTCTGCAGGTTCATGATGTTGCGGATGGTGGTACGCGCAATCTTCTGGAAGGTAATCTTGATGTTGCGCACATAGCTCTCCTTGCGCGAGGCAATCTGCTCCTTCTCGTAGTAGTCCATCAGTTCGTGCAGGAAGGCAATGTTCTCGTCGATGATGGCCGTGTTGATTTCCTCGTTCGCTTCGAGGAGCAGTTCGAAAAAGTCGAGGAAGCGGGCATCCAGTTCCACGAAGTTGCCGTTCTGGCGGATGACTTCTTTCTCTATGAGCAGTTTCAACCGGTTTTCATCGTCCTTGAGCAGTGCCAGTGCGTCGGAATAGCGGAAACTCAGCGTCTTTCGTTTCTCGAACATTTCCGTGAGCAGTCCCCTGGCCGCCGCAATGGTATTGATAATTTCGTGAATCGATCGGAATATATACATAGTCTAGTTGAAAATTCAGGCAAAGTTATAATTTGCCCGCCAATTTTCCTAATGTTCCGAAGCGATTTTCCCCCTCTTGCGGAGTGCTTTTCAGGGAGGAAAGAGCAGGTTCCAGTACTTCCCTGTCAGTACTTCAGTACTTCTTAGGCAGTACTTGAGTACTTCCCTGAAAGTACTGCAGTACTCCCTTGGCAGTACTGGCTGGATGAAAGATGATGGTGCTTGTTTGATGGAACGGGAGGCTTATTCCTGACTTACAGCAGCAAATACGGGGCGGAGTTGCTGGCTTTCGGTTTCGAAGCCGTACCAGTAGCAGCGGCCTTCTTCGGAAGCAGGAAGCTTGCACAGGCGGAGGTTGTCGCGGTACGTACCCGTGCACACCGTCCACGCTTCGGGCGGAGTGACGTGCTTTGTGCGTACCCGTTCGGCCGGCTCCTTCTTGAGTGACATGCCGGCTTCAATCCATGCCCGGCTCATGGCGGTCAGGAAATGAGGGTAGTGCTCCTTGCAGAAATGGTAGAGCAGGATACCCCGTCGCTCCAGTCCCATGGGCTGGTCGATGACCCCGATTTGAATCAGGTGATCCAGGAAACGTGTCAGAAAGCCGGGCTCTTCCACAATCAGACGGCGGGTGATTTCCTGCCAGGCCGGTGCGTTGTAGAATCCGTCGAGCAGACGCGATAGCTGGCGGGCTGTCTGTAATTCGTCGGGGGTGATTTCACGGGTCTGGAGCACTTCGTAAGGGGGAAGGGGAGAATAGCAGATGCCAAGCTCTTCGGCCCGGCGCCGCATCTCCGTACCCGGCAGCAGTTTCAGAGATTCCAGCTGGATTTCTCCCGCACGGTATTCGGCCAGCGTGCGTACGTCGTCGAAAATCTGTGAAAGGTGATACAGCGGCAGTCCTGCAATCAAATCGGCGTGCGTTTCCATGTTGTCCAGTGCGCAGAGGTAACGCAGACCCTCCAGTGCATCGGCCAGTTTGCCGGCTCTCCGGCTGACGGTAAGCACTTCTTCGTGCAGGCTTTGGATACCTGCTTCCAGGTGAAGCAGTCCCTTAGGCATGGAAGCCAGTTCCTTTTTCAGTTCTTCCGAAAGCAAAGCCGGATGGATTTCCAGGTGGAAACGCATGTCGGGGAACTCACGGAAGAGGTCGAACAGGGCTTTGGCCCGGTGGCTCTGGTAGTTGAATGTACGGTCGAGTACCCGGATGTTACGGATGCCTTTCTCGTGAATCAATCGGACACGTTCGCGGATAGCCTCGACGGAAAGCGTACGGACTGGCTTTTCTCCTCCGCTCACACAGAATGCGCAGGTGTTGAAACAGCCGCGGGTAGTTTCCAGTTGCACGAACGGCTTGCTCCAGTTGAAGAACGGACTTTGTTCGGGATTCACCAGCTTGTCGAAAGCCATTACACGTGAAAGTCCGTTGTCATGGTATTGTCCTTCCGCATCCAGAAAGCAGAGTCCCGTGATACGGGTCCATTCCTTCGGTTGCTGCCAGCAGGCGAGCCATTGCGGAAAAGTCTCTTCACCTTCTCCCCGGAATACGCAGTCTACAAAGCGGTTGGTGCGCAGGAAGTCTTCGTTGTGTCCCAGAAACTCCGGACCGCCCAGTGCCACCACGCAACGGGGCAGCATGGCTTTCACCCGACTGATGACGTGCATGAGCACTTCGTGGTTGAACAGCCAGCAGGTAGCTGCCAGAATATCCGGTGCCTGACGTACGACTTCTCCGGCTGTCATGCCCGGATTTTCGTTGATAGTAGCCGACACCACTCCCCATTCCAGGGACGGGTCGTGCATGACTTGTGCGTGCAAGGCCGGAAGGGCCAGTGAGGCGTGAGCGTACGAGCTGTTCAGGTCGATCCAGAGAATTTTCATGGGTAAACGGGAATCAAGTGATGAATGAATAGGACAAAGGAAAAGGATTTGCAAGCCGATGAGAAACCGGACTGCAAATCCTTTATGGTGACGGGACCCTTCCTTTACGGAAAATGCCCGGTACTGTTTTTTAGATTACGTACTGTGAACTGATAGATTCGTTCGACATCACGCGGCGGATAGTTTCAGCAAACATGTCGGCGATAGACAACTGTTTTACCTTAGCGCAGCGCTGTGAGTAAGGAATACTGTCAGTGAATACAATTTCTTCCAGCTGAGAGTTCTGTACACGTTCAGAAGCCAGGCCAGACATTACACAGTGAGAAGCGATAGCGCGTACAGAGCGTGCACCTGCTTCTTTCATGATGTCGGCAGCCTTGGTGATGGTACCAGCTGTATCCACCATGTCGTCAATCAGAATTACGTTCTTGTCTTTTACGTCACCGATAATCTGCATGGAAGCTACTACGTTTGCTTTTTCGCGTGTCTTGTGGCACAATACCAAAGGCACATCCAGGTATTTAGCGTATGTGCTGGCACGTTTTGAACCACCCACGTCAGGAGTAGCGATAACCAGGTCTTCCAGGTTCAGTGACTGGATGTAAGGAGCGAAGATGGTAGACGCATACAAGTGGTCAACCGGAATATCAAAGAATCCCTGAATCTGGTCAGCGTGAAGGTCCATGGTAATCAGACGGTCGATACCTGCTACGCTCAGCAAGTCGGCTACCAGTTTCGCACCGATAGACACACGCGGTTTGTCCTTGCGGTCCTGACGAGCCCATCCGAAGTAAGGAACTACGGCAATGATACTCTTGGCTGATGCACGCTTGGCAGCGTCAATCATCAGGAGGAGTTCCATCAGGTTGTCTGAGTTAGGGAAAGTGGACTGTACCAGGAATACATGCTGTCCACGGATTGATTCTTCATAGGAAACTGCAAATTCGCCGTCTGCGAAATGAGTAATGTTCATGTTACCAAGTTCACAGCCCAGGCTGTTACAGATTTTTTCTGCAAGGTATCTCGAGTTTGTACCAGAGAATACCTTAAAAGGTGATGTTGCGCTCATTGTAAAAATAGATAATATTGCCTTATTTTCTGCAAAAGTACGCCATTTCTTTAAGCCGGACAAACGTTTCCGGCAGAATTTTAGCGAATGACTCAGTCGGCCAGTCGCTTCAATTTTCTGAAATGAGCGATAAGTTCTTGATAATTGTAGTCTGAAGCGGGGTCAAACTTGTTCCACAGTCCTCCTAAGATAGCGGCTCCCCCGAAGCCGAAATCCTTCACCTGAAGCAGGTTGTTCTCGTCTACACCTCCCAGGGCAATGACTCGTTTGTCGATAATGCCTTTCTCGGCAGCTTCACGGATGGATTCCGATGTGAAGGCCGATGCATAGCCTTCTTTGGAAATGCTGTCGAATATCGGGCTGAGGAATACGTAGTCGCACATTTTCTTATCGGCCATCACCTCGTCGAAGGTATGGCAGGATGCACTTACATGTCCGGTATAATTATCCGGAATCAGCGGATTGCGATGGCTCAGGTGAATGCCCTTGAGCTTATATTCTTCTTTTAAATAAAAATGGTCGTGTACGACAATACGCTTGTGGTATTTCTCGGGAATGAGGGTTAGCAAACGCTCCGCATAAACCGGAGCCGTGTCGGGTTTACGCAGATGGAGTATGTCCAGTCCCTCGTCGAACAGAGTAGTAATGATCTTGTCTTCCTCTACAAAATAAGTAGGGGTTGTTATCAATATTAACTTCATGCGGTTACACAAATTGTGGCGCAAAGTTAGTAACGTCTTTGTAATATTCCTAATGCCTGTGAATATTTATTTTTGAGGGGACTGAAGCGCTTTGACATTTTAAGTGAAATGCCGGAGCGTTTTATCTGAAATGCCTTGGTGTTTCATGCAAAACGCTTCGGTGTTCTGCTTAAAACGTCAAGGTATCTGAAGTGTACTGAAAATAGTTGTCAGTTTGAAGATTAATTCCTGACAAAGTTGA
>ENA-ORTF01004134-ORTF01004134.1-human-gut-metagenome-genome-assembly--contig:-NODE-4134-length-11471-cov-2.783374_pt1 | contig 11471 bp, 14 predicted proteins | sample MGYA00241908_ERZ509180 | MGnify/ENA primary metagenome ERZ509180 (study PRJEB26280, sample SAMEA2338814) | human gut metagenome | biome: human gut; feature: human-associated habitat; material: faeces... | reverse complement strand
CCTGCCGTCGGGCTTTCGACCGGGCGGAGCTTCGGATGGGCCTCGGTGAAAAAGTCGTTGGTGTCCATGGAGGCCGTCAGCATCGTCGCGACCGAGCGTGCAGACTTGTCCGGCTCGATTGCCGCAGCAAGCACAACCATATCGCCATCAATATGCAGCTGCCGGTTATCCAGCAGGTCCGACGCCTGCACCTTGAGCTTTCCGCCTTCCGGCACGACCTTTCCGACCATGCCCTTGATGTAATGCACGCCGTATTCCTCGACGGCTCTGCGGTAAAATTCATCGAAGTTCTTGCCCGGGGTGCGCACGTCGATATAGAACACGTACACGTCCGTATCGGGATATTTTTCGCGGCAGAGCATGGCGTGCTTTGCCGTATACATGCAGCAGATTTTGGAGCAAATAAAGAATTTACGGACACCACTAAAGCTTAATGGCTTTATCAACGGCAAGAGTGTATCCGTAATAAGGGATAACCCTGATGATAAACTGCATTTTGGGAAAGAAGTAAGTTTGAAAATATATGACCGCCGTGAAATCGCTGCCGGACAGAGCCGCTATCAAATTGTTCAGCAGCCAAAGTTCCCGACCAAGTCAAAAATTCTAAATGACCGTCGTGGAGATTTGATGTTGCTAATCAATGGTATGCCTGTTATCCATATCGAATTAAAGAAAAGCGGAGTGCCGGTAAGTCAAGCATATCATCAAATAGAAAAATACTCAGACGAAGGGATATTCAGCGGCTTATTCTCACTGGTGCAAATTTTTGTTGCAATGGAACCGAATGAGACCGTATATTTTGCAAATCCCGGTCCGGACGGCAAATTTAACCCGGATTACTATTTCCACTGGGCAGATTACAATAACGAACCGATAAATGAGTGGGATAAGGTGGCTTCAACACTGCTTTCCATTCCTATGGCTCATCAGTTAATCGGCTTCTATACTGTTGCTGACGATTCTGATGGCGTGCTCAAGGTTATGCGAAGCTATCAGTATTTTGCGGCAAGTGCTATTTCCGATAAGGTTTCCAAGACTAAGTGGGAAGCCGGCAATCAGCTTGGCGGTTATGTGTGGCATACTACCGGTTCGGGCAAAACAATGACCAGTTTCAAGTCTGCTCAGTTAATCGCCAGCTCCAAAGACGCTGACAAGGTAATCTTTTTGATGGATAGGATTGAACTTGGAACACAGTCACTAAAAGAATACCGTGGTTTTGCCGATGAAAATGAGTCTGTTCAGGCAACGGAAAATACAGGGGTGCTGATAACAAAACTAAAAAGCACCGACCCTGCCGATACGCTTATTGTTACATCTATTCAGAAGATGAGCAATATCAAAGATGAAGCAGGCGGGCTGAAAGCAAGTGACATTGAATACATAAACGGAAAGCGAATTGTATTTATCGTTGATGAAGCTCATCGCTCCACCTTTGGGGATATGTTAATCACAATAAAGACTACCTTCCCAAAAGCAATTTTCTTCGGTTTTACAGGAACACCGATTCAAGATGAAAACCAAAAGAAAAAGAACACAACTACGACAGTGTTCGGAAATGAACTTCACAGATACAGTATCGCAGACGGTATCCGTGATAAAAATGTGCTCGGCTTTGACCCATATAAGGTCTTGACTTTTAAGGATAAAGATGTGCGAAAGGTTGTCGCATTGGAAAAGGCGAAAGCACAGACTGAGGAAGAAGCGATTTCTGACCCGATAAAAAGCAAAGTGTACTATAAATATATGGATGCCAGTCAGGTTGGAATGGTAGGACATTTTGACAGCAAAGGAGACTATATCAAGGGTATTGAAGATTATATTCCTAATGTTCAGTATCAGACTGAAGAACATACTACTACCGTTGTAAAGGATATATTAGAAAACTGGGTCACTTTGAGCCATAACAGTAAATTCCACGCTATTTTCGCCACAAGTAGTATACCGGAAGCCATCAATTACTATCGAATGATAAAGGAAATGAAGCCTGAATTGAAGGTTACGGCTTTATTTGACCCGAACATCGACAACGGCGGCGGCGTTGCATTTAAGGAAGCCGGTCTCGTTGAGATAATAGAGGACTATAACGAAAGATATGGTCAGGACTTTACCATTCCGACATTCGCTAAAATGAAAAAGGACATTGCTGCTCGATTGGCACATAAAAAACCCTATGAAAGAATAGCAAATGAACCGGAAAAACAAATTGACCTACTCATTGTCGTTGACCAAATGCTTACCGGATTTGACTCCAAGTGGATTAACACACTGTATATGGACAAGGTGCTGTTGTATGAGAACATTATTCAGGCGTTTTCTCGCACAAACAGATTGTTCGGGCCTGATAAGCCTTTTGGAACAATCCGTTATTATAGAAAACCCCATACAATGGAGCGGAATATAAATTCTGCTGTAAAACTGTATTCGGGAGACAAGCCGTTAGGTCTATTCGTTCAACATCTTGCCGAGAATCTTAAGATGATGATTGAACTGTATGAAGATATATCGGAGCTGTTTTCCAATGCAGGCATAGAAAACTTTGAAAAGCTGCCATCCGATGTTTCTGTATGCAGGAAGTTCGCAAAAGACTTTAAGGAGCTTAACTCCTACTTAGAAGCTGCAAAAATTCAAGGTTTCAAATGGGAAGTTACAAGTTATACAGATGATAATACCGGAGAAAACATTGAGATGGCTTTCGACGAAAAGACATACTTGGTGCTTGTTCTGAGATATAAAGAGCTATCCGGTGGCGGCGGTGGAGGAACTGGCGAGGATGTTCCTTATGACCTTGTCGGATATATTACGGAAATAGATACCGGATTGATTGACGCAGACTATATGAACTCTCGTTTTGAGAAGTATCTGAAATTGTTAAATCTTGAAGGAGCTTCCGCAGAAGCAGTTGAACAGGCTGAAACAGAACTTCACAAGACTTTCGCTATGCTTTCTCAGGAAGAACAAAAGTATGCAAATATATTCCTCCATGATATTCAAAGAGGAGATGTTGCAATATCCGAGGGGAAAACGCTTCGAGATTATATCACAGAGTATTTATCGAAAGCTAAAGACGACCAAATTCACCGAGTCGCCGTTGCATTGGGAGTAGACGAAGTAAAACTACGCACTATTATGAGTTTGCGTTTGAATTCAACAAATATAAACGAGTTCGGGCGTTATGATGACTTAAAAAAGACGGTAAATAAGGCGAAAGCAAAAGAATACTTTGAAAAGATAGAGGGAACAAAGATTATACCACCCAAAGTCAATGTCAAAGTTGACAATTTGCTTCGTGAGTTCATTCTCGGCGGTGGATTTGAAATTGAAATGCCGGAATAAAATGGATAAAGAGCAAAACTTGGAAGGAGTCAGGGGTTTTTCCCTTGGCTCCTTTGCTGTTTCTTGGGAACAGCGTAAGTTAAGTGAGATAGCAGACAAAGTTACAGAAAAAAATGCAGGACTACATTATATAGAAACTTTCACCAATTCGGCTGAGTTCGGAATAATAAGTCAACGAGATTTTTTCGACCACGATATAGCAAAGATGAGCAGTTTGGGCGGATATTATATCGTCAGAAACGAGGACTTCGTTTATAATCCTCGAATTTCAACATCTGCACCTGTCGGACCGATAAACCGAAATAAATTAGGTAGAATTGGCGTAATGTCACCGCTTTACACGGTATTTAGACCTCACGATGTTGATACAACTTATCTTGAATATTTCTTTAAGAGTAAGTATTGGCATTCGTTTATGAATTTCAATGGTGATTCCGGTGCAAGGTCGGATAGATTTTCAATTAAAGACTCCGTATTTTTTGAAATGCCTATCCCACTACCATATATAGAGGAACAAAGAAAAATCGGAGAACATTTAACTCAGCTCGACAACCTTATCACCCTTCATCAGCGTGAGCCAACTTATTTTACAGGAGGATTTTATGCTGAATAACATAAATAAAACAGACTTTTTTTACGATTATTACGCACAATGGATTACTGTGTACAAGGAAGGGGCGATAAGGAAGGTCACGATGGACAAGTATTTGCTTACTCAGTCTTGGATTAAGCGATTGGCTCCGGATTTGAAAGTATGCGAATTGACACGCATTACATATCAAAAACTGTTAAATGATTATGCGAAGGAACACGAGAGACAAACAACAATGGATTTCCACCATCAGCTTAAAGGGGCTATATTAGACGCTGTTGATGAAGGTCTCATTGAGCGAGACCCAACAAGAAAAGCCATCATCAAAGGTAAAAAGCCGAGATACAAGAAGATTAAGTATCTAAATCAATTTGAACTGCACAAGCTTCTCTCGGATTTGGATTTGGGACAAGAGTTAAATTGGGATTGGTTCATTCTTCTTGTTGCCAAAACAGGTATGCGTTTTTCTGAAGCACTGGCTATAACGCCGCAGGATTTTGATTTTTCAAGGCAATCACTTTCCATCAACAAGACTTGGGATTATAAAGGAAAAGGTGGTTTCTTACCTACCAAGAATCAATCATCGGTACGAAAAATTCAAATTGATTGGCAGCTAATTATTCAGTTTTCTACATTGGTCAAAGGTTTACCTCAAGATGAGCCGATTTTCATATCGGGGAATGTGTATAACTCAACGGTCAACGATATTCTGACAAGACACTGCAAAAAAGCAGGAATACCGGTTATTTCTGTTCACGGATTGAGACACACTCACGCTTCACTTCTTTTGTTTGCCGGAGTATCAATCGCAAGCGTGGCACAGAGATTAGGACATTCGAGTATGACGACAACGCAGAAAACATATCTCCACATTATTCAAGAACTTGAGAATAAAGATGTTGATTTGGTAATGCGTTCGTTATCAAGCTTAAATTGACAAATAACACTCACGCTGATGAAGGGTGATAAGGTTATCCAGTCGTTCCAAATATTGACCCAATACTCTTTGCTCATTTATTTTAGGAATGGTAACAACAGTATTCCCCACCAATTCTTTATTGAGGTTATTCACTGTACTACCCGCAGCAAGTGACCTGTATTGGTCAAGCATTTGTGGTGTACCTAACAGGTGGCAAAGGAAGGTTAAATCAAAGGTGCTATTTGTATCTCGGATAAGAAGCCAACCGTCGTGAATACAACCGTCAATGCCCATTATATAAGGCTTTCCGAAGCTCATTGAGTTAGACAAAATCAAATCACCGGGATGTACTTCTCTCGTTTTTGATAAGCCTTCGGGTCTGATTTTTTCAGCAGTTTTTGTAATGTAATGCCCCTGTGCTGGAGCGTCACCAATCTTCACCCAGTTAAGACCATTTGGGGAATCAGTTATATAATCGTCTATCGGTCGAGGTGAACCGCCTCGCTCAATTTGAACGACATCTGCAAACTTACGCTGTTCCCAAGAATGAGGCTTAAATTTTGGTGGTTGTATGTAAAAATTCAGACCGTCAGATCTCATTCGAGACTTGACGGTCTTATATTTTGTGATTGTATTTTAGAAAATCGTTTTGGTGTTCCTGCTTGCGAAGTTGATAGCCTTGTGCAATCAGCGTATCCACTTTCAGAGCAATCAGGTTTATGTCGGAACTCATTGCACGTGCAATCTGCTGAATGTCATAGCCGCTTTCAATGTATTCCAAAATGGTGTCGTCCGGGAGCGAAGCCTGAGAAGCGAAGATATTTGCTTCATACTCCATACGGTTCTCTCTCATATCAAAGATGTTGAACTCTTTGAACCCGCCGACAGCAACCGCTTCTTGCCTGTGTAGAACATCGTGCCCGATTTCGTGCCATAGCACTATCTGCTCCACGACCGGGTGCATACCGTTTTTAAGAAAAACAAAGCGGTTCTTCAGAATAACCTTGTATGCTCCACGCTGCTTGTCAAAATTCCGGTAGATTATATTGATACCAAGCTCTTTTGCGACCTTGTACGGGTCACGAGTACCGCAGCGGTCAATGAGCTTGTTTACGATTTTCACAATCTCAGCCGTAGTGTAATACCCCAATCCGGCTCACCTCCCATATTATAGTATATCGGATATTAACCCTATAATAAATTATAAACTAATATGTGTCCCATATATTGGACTTAGTTCACTTCGAGGATTACTCGTCTTTGCGGTATTTCTTCGGGGTGTATTTTTTATTGTTCTTCTTTGCGATGAGATATGCTTCCTGAATAGCGTCAACCATTTCACGCATATCCTCGTCAGCCATTTCGCCGCCGGCAAACAGACCGGTCACTTCTGCAAGCAACTCCTGAGCCTGTCTTGCTCCTCTGCGTCCGTACTTATCCTCTACATCGGCGATGAAAGCGTCGTCCTCAGATAGCAGATAATTCACATTTACATTTAAGGATTCTGCCAGCTTCTTATATCTTTCCATTCCTCTCGGACGGGATTTATCATTTTCATAAGAACAAATTACACGTCGGGTTACGCCTATTTTTTCAGCCAATTCATCCTGATTAAGACCGAGTTTAGTCCTCTCAGCTTTGACTTTTTCACCGAATGTCATCTTTGATTTCACTCCTTAAAAGAATATTTACAGTTTAACTTCTCATTTGCTCTTGACAAGTACAGTTGAAGTGTATATAATATGAAGTGGGAAGTTGAACTACACATAGTGTACACCAAACTACCCAAAATGTCAAGGGGGTTCAAAAAATGTTACGAAGCATACTTCATTGTGATATGAACAACTTCTATGCCAGCGTCGAATGTATGCTCGACCCCGCATTAAAGAAATATCCGATTGCTGTCTGCGGCTATGTGGAGGAGCGACACGGTATTGTGCTTGCGAAGAACTACAAAGCAAAGGCTTTTGATGTGAAAACCGGGGACGCAGTATGGCAGGCTAAACAGAAGTGCAAGGACTTGGTTGTAGTACCGCCCCATTATGAGGAGTATATCAAATACTCAAAGCTTGCGAGAAGCGTGTATGAGCGATATACCGACCAAGTTGAACCGTATGGTATGGACGAATGTTGGCTGGATATTAGCGGGACAGAAAGCCTTTTCGGTTCGCCGGAAAAGGTGGCAAATGAAATTCGTGAAACGATGAAGTTTGAACTCGGCTTGACGATTTCTGTGGGTGTTTCCTTTAATAAGATATTTGCGAAGCTCGGCTCGGATATGAAGAAACCGGACGCAGTAACCGTGATACCAAGGGATACATTCAGAGAAAAGATTTGGGGGCTTCCTGCCGCTGACCTGCTCGGTGTAGGACGAGCAACCCAGCGAGTGCTTGACAGCTATTGTATTCGTACCATCGGGGACTTGGCTAAAACCGACCCGGAGTTCTTACGCAGAAGATTAGGTAAGAACGGAGTAGTTTTATGGAACTATGCCAATGGTAACGACCTTTCCCTTGTTGCCAAGAAAGACTTCGTTTCTCCTATAAAAAGCGTAGGACACGGTATAACAACAGTAGCAGACTTAGAGAAACCGGAGCAGGTGTGGCCCGTGTTTCTCGAATTGACCCAAGACATCGGACACAAGCTCCGTGTTCACGGACTGAGTGCAGAAGGTGTCGCAATACATATTAGAGACAACACGCTCAATACAAGGCAATGGCAGACGAAGATTGCACTTCCTACACAGTCTCCGATGATTATTGCAAAGACCGCTTTTCAGTTGTTTGAAAAAAGATATGGGTGGAACAACCCTATCCGTTCTGTGACAGTACAAGCCATAAATCTTATTCCACAAGACACGCCCCGTCAAATAGATATGTTTATGGACGCCGCAAAACAGGACAAACTGGAGCGAATGGAAAAGTGTGTTGAAGAAATCAGACGGCGTTTCGGAAAGGACAGCATAAGGAATGGGGTTCTGTGTCAGAACCTGCGGCTACCACCGGAAAAAGCTGAAATCACTATGCCGACAGGTATGGTCGGTTAAGGAGGGCTTAATGTGATTGACGAAAAAGAGGTTACGGCTTATGTTACGATACCCGACTGCTTTTTGCAGGGGTGCAGCGAAGATATTGTTATCTTCCGTGCGGACGGCGGAAACCATTTTACCGACTACGGTATATATGAAGGAATGTTTCTTTTCTTTGACCGCAAAAAACGCTTTAAGAAAGGAAGGCTTTCCTGTTACATCAATACTGCCGGAGATGACCGACCCAAGTACAAGGTGTCGGATAAAAATATCGACGGATACAAGCACTTGGGAAGATTAGTTTTGACTTTGAGAAATTACGAGGTATAAAAATGGAATCCGATAGAAGAAAAGTTTATGTTGAAGTAAATGTAACACACAGACCTGATGGAACGGCTCGTCCGAACTTCATCAAGTTTGAGAATGATGAAAAATATGAGATAGACCGTGTAATTCATAAATGCCGTGCTGCTTCCACCAAAGTCGGAGGAACCGGTATCCGCTACACGGTACAGATTTGCGGCAAGCCCACATTTCTGTTCGACGAAGAAAACGGAAAGTGGTTTGTAGAAGCAAAATCCTAATGGTAGGAGGTTTTGTAACTTGAAACATTTATCGAGATTTGACATCGAAGCGATTGCCGACAAGTATGTTCAGGCATATATGGCACTTCCCGATGTTCGTAACACACAAATATACAGAATTGACCCGGAGATTCTCTTGGAGAAGGTTCTCGGTTTGAATGTCGAATATCAGCACCTATCCTATGACGGGAGTATTCTTGGAATGACCTCATTTACGGAAATGGGTGTTCAGGTATTTGAAGATGATGATAACGAAGCCTTTTTCTTTTTGGACGGAAAAACCGTTCTTGTGGAAAAGGACTTGAACTATGACAGCAAGCTGAAAGGCAGAAAGAATTTTACCTTAATGCACGAGGGCAGCCATCAGATATTTAAGATGTTATTCCCGAATGATTACGGTATCACACAGAAATCTGCCGGAGTACACTATTACAAGGCAAATTCCGAGAGGAATAAGCCAATATCCGATTGGGAAGAATGGCAGGCAAACACGCTTGGTGCTGCTATCCTTCTTCCTGAAAACCTTATAAAGCAAGGAATGTATCTGTTCAGCCTTGGCGAAAAGATAGAGTGTCTGAACAAGATATACTTTCCGGGCGTATATAAAAGGTTTGACGCACTTGCCGATTTCTTGGGGTGTTCCAAAAAGGCTCTTGCTATACGAATGAAACAACTCGGACTACTGAAAAAGGAGTATCTTGATAATCCTTTTGATTTGGTATCTGTTTACCCGGAGGTGAGCGAGCCGTGAAATCGTTGGAACAAAAGATAATCGTAAGGTGCAAAAACTGTGGTTGGCGTATTTTCGACAAGGTAACAATGACCACAGTGCCTATTTGGTTCAAACCAACTTTGAGCATTGAAGAAACTTCTCGATATTCAGGTATCGGTATGAGTAAATTATACGAACTGACTAATCCGGAAGATTGTCCTTTTGTGCTGTGGATTGGAACAAGAAGAATGATAAAAAGAAGAAAGTTTGATGAGTATATTGAAAGAGTGTACTCAATATGAGGGAGGAATCACAAATGGAAAGCGAGGTTAATTTCCAAAGAGAATGGTTCAAGAGTCGAGGTTCCGATGTCCCTTTATGGCATAGACAAAACCTATCTATTGAAGAAACGGCAGCCTATACGGGCATTGGTAGAGACACAATATACAAGCTCATAAAGCAAGAGGATTGCAATTTTACTTTGCGTGTAGGGAAAAGAACTATGATAAAACGAAAGCGTTTCGAGGAGTACCTTGAGAAGCTATATTCGATATAAGGTGGTGAGAGTATGCTGAAAGTAACCAGTCCTGAAATATTGGAATATAGGAAGGCGATTGAGGAAAGAAAGCTGGATTTACCGATATGGGAACGCAAGGTTATTACTTGTGAAGAAGCAGCCGCTTATTCCGGTATTGGTATTAAAAGACTTAGAAAAATGGCATTGACGAAAGGTTGCAATTTTTCAATCTCAAATGGAACACAGATTTTGATAAACCGTGAGAAGTTTGACAAGTATATGGATAAAGTAGAAAAGGTTTAGGAGGAAAAGAATATGGCAAAGGCAAAAAGACGAGATAAATCAAGAGTAGTTCTTCGCACAGGCGAATCACAGCGAGCAGACGGTACATATCATTATTGTTGGACAGACGCCAACCGAAAAAGGCGTTATGTGTATGCCAAGACTCTTGACGAACTTCGATACAAAGAAGAGCAAATAGAAAAGGACAAGAAAGACGGCATAAAAGCAGAAGCTCGATATACTACCCTCAATGATATGTATGAGCTTTGGAAAGACTTGAAACGAGGTCTTAAAAACAATACCTTTGAAAACTATAAGTATATGTATGAGACCTTTGTCCGCCAACAGATTGGTTCAAAGACCGTTTCTTCTTTGAAAAAGTCGGATATTAAGAGGTTTTACAACTATCTTGCTGATGAACGCCATTTGAAACCGGCGACCATTGACAATATCCATACGGTTCTTCATCAGATTTTGGATATGGCAGTTGATGATGATTATCTCAGAAATAACCCTTCCAATAATGTGCTGAAAGAGTTAAAGCAGTCCCATTGTTTTCAAACGGAGAAACGCAGAGCCTTAACGAGACCGGAACAGGAATTATTTTTGAGCTATCTGAAGAATACACCGTCTGCAAGTTTGTGGTATCCAATTTTTGCGGTGTTGGTTGGAACGGGACTTCGTGTTGGTGAAGCAACGGGTCTCAGATGGTGCGACATTGATTTGGACGAAGGAATTATCAATGTTAATCACACGCTGGTATATTATGACCATAGAACTGACGGTAGTAAGCGTGGTTGCTATTTTAATATCAATACCACGAAAACGCCGGCTGGCAAACGCCAAGTCCCGATGTTGGATTTCGTCAAAGAAGCATTCCTTATGGAAAAAGAAAGACAGGAGTTGCTTGATATTCATTGTGAAGCTGTTGTGGACGGCTATACTGATTTCATCTTTCTTAACCGCTTTGGACAGCCGCAGCACCAAGCAACTCTCAATAAAGCCATTCGCCGTATTATTCGTGACTGCAACGACGAACAGCTTCTGAAAGATGAAAATGCAAAGGTGCTACTTCCGCATTTTAGCTGCCATTCATTAAGGCATACATTCACGACAAGAATGTGTGAGGCAGGGGTTAATGTCAAGGTCATTCAGGATACGCTTGGTCACAAAGATATTTCTACTACCCTTAACATTTATACCGATGTAACGAAGGAGTTAAGGAGGTCTGAATTTGAAGGTCTTGACTCGTACTTCAAAAATGAGTATAATAAAGCGGCAAACATTTGACGCAGTTTTATTGTTGGCGACGAAAAGAGACTTACACCATTTACACCAAATACAACATCAAATAGCACGTATGGGGTAGTAAAGAAAGGTTGTATCAAACACAATAGGGCGGCAAATCATTTGGGGTAGTACAGTGAATACCACTTTAGTAACCCAATAACCGAGATGTCTTTTCCGTCCCGACAATGAAGTCCTTAGATGGTGTAAATAAGAA
>ENA-ORTF01004132-ORTF01004132.1-human-gut-metagenome-genome-assembly--contig:-NODE-4132-length-11474-cov-5.698748_pt1 | contig 11474 bp, 7 predicted proteins | sample MGYA00241908_ERZ509180 | MGnify/ENA primary metagenome ERZ509180 (study PRJEB26280, sample SAMEA2338814) | human gut metagenome | biome: human gut; feature: human-associated habitat; material: faeces... | reverse complement strand
ATCAGGCAAGACGAGGCAATATGCGTGTCAGAAGAGCAGATCGTTCTATCCAGTTCATGCACACATTGAATGGCTCCGGTCTTGCTACATCCCGTGTACTTCCTGCACTGGTTGAGCAGAATCAGCTGAAAGACGGTTCTATCGTTGTTCCTGAAGTTCTGAGAAAATATCTTGGCGGTATTGAAGTTATTTCCAAGTAGAAATCATTTGCAGGTGGTTATATGCATGATTATTTGAGAGCGGTAGGTTTTAGTAAGGTTCAACATAAAAGAGATTTGCAGCGGCTGCTTGATATGGTCATGGGAAGCCCTGACAGTGAATTTGCTTCAGATTGCGGCGGCACGGTCTATGCAGAGAAGTGTCGAGATTTTGTGTCCAATGCAGGCATCACGGTGCGTGGTGAAGTAGATGAGCATGGTATGTTCAGTTATGAATATTATTTTCCGCATTATAAATTTTTAGTGGTAACCTTTAGGTTATTGAAAATAATTGTCGCTGAATACGGTTTTAGTCTGAATGTTTGAGCGAAGCGAGTTTCTAAGCGTTGTATGAAGCGAAAATTATTTTCAAAGCTAAAAATTTATCTGCGGTGATTTCTTTGGTTCGTTTCTTTGTCACCAAAGAAATGAACATATTATAATTGGGAGGGTATATTTTTATGTTATATGCAGTTATTGACATTGGTTCTACTACTATTCGTATGGCTATTTATGAAATCTTGGATAATAAGTTAAATCTTATTCATAAGCGCAAATATACTGTAGGTTTAGCAAGTTATGTCAAGGATAATGTCATGGAACAAGCTGGTATTGATAAAGCTTGCGAGATTTTAAATAGTTTTAAATCCTTCTTGACTTCTTTTAATATTGAAAATGTAAGTGCTTTCACTACAGCTGCACTTCGCAATGCTCAAAATAGTAAGGAAGCTGTCGCTGAAATCATTGCTCGCACTGGTATTGATTTGCATATCATCTCTGGTGATGAGGAAGCAACTTATGATTTTATCGCTGCTACACATGAACTTGATTATCATGATGGTTTTATCATTGATATCGGCGGTGCTAGTACAGAACTCATTCGTTTTGCTGATAACAAAATCATGCAAAAAACTAGCTTGCCTATCGGCTCTTTAGCTCTCCATACAAAATATGCTACTGACTTTTTACCTAGCGAAGACGAAATTGCACAAATGATAAAAGAAGTTCATGCTATTATCGATACAGCACCTGAATTTAAAGATATTTCCCATGCTGAAATCTGTGGTATTGGTGGTACATGTAAAGGAGCTAGAGCTTTATATAACGAAATGTACGCTCAAGATGATATAAATGAAACTATACCTGCTGACAAAATTCCTGAAATGATTTCTCATTTCACTCGTGGGCATAAATTAACAGATAAAGATATCACAACTTTATTAAAAACCGTACCAGACCGTTTGCATACTATCATTCCTGGCATGGTCATAGCTAATGAAATCGCTAAATTAATCCATGCTACCGCAATAACTTATAAGGATGCTGGTATGCGTGAAGGATTTTTATATACTCATGTAATTGAAGGTTAGTTTTTTATGCAGAAAAATAACGATATTTTACAAATATTATTCTCCTATCAAGATAAAAATTATGCTCAATTTGTACAAAAATTATTGCCTAAAAATATTAATAGAGAAAATATAAAAATTATCGGTATACGTTTACCACAATTGCGAAAAATTGCTAAAGACCTAGTAAAAAATAATTGGCAAGAATTTTTAAATCAAAATACAAATGAATATTTTGAGCAAATCATGCTTGAAGGCTTTGTCATTGCTTATGCTCCTATTGATGTAAATGCAAAACAAAAATTAATTCAAAATTTCTTACCTAAGATAAATAATTGGTCTATTTGCGATAGTTTTTGCGCTAGTTTCCAATTAAAAACTAAAGATAAAGATTTATATCTATCTTTTATAAAAAATTATTTAAACAGCCCTAGTGAATATGAATTGCGTTTTGCCATCGTGATGTTATTAGACTATTATTTAACAGAAGATTTTGCTGACAATACACTTCAATTAGTCTATGACACAAAAGATATTTCCTATAGTGTAAATATGGCTAAAGCATGGGCTTTTAGTAAATATTTTACTTTTTATCCAGACAAAGGCTTAAATTTTTTGCAAACAAAATCTCTATCTAAAGATGTTTTTAAAATGACTTGTCAAAAAATAAGAGATTCTCATAGAGTTTCTTCTCGTTATAAAGAAGCATTAAAAAATTTATAAAAATTTTTATCAGTTGTTATCTAAATTCATTATTTAACAACTGATTTTTTTATCTAATATAGCGTCAAAGCCTTATATCATAGACTTTTTTCGCTAAAAATGATAAAATATATTAGTTAAGATGATTGTCGTAATATGTTATTTCGGTCATATTTTGACCGTAGATTAAAATTGAGGTGAGAATGTGACAGAAACTATAAATACAGGAAAAATTCTCCCTGTAAATCTTGAAGATGAAATGAAAAACTCATATATTGATTATGCTATGAGTGTAATTGTTATGCGTGCGTTACCTGATGTACGTGATGGTTTAAAACCAGTTCATCGCCGTATTTTGTATGCTATGCAAGAAGCTGGTATGGGCTCTAATAAACCATATAAAAAATCCGCACGTATCGTCGGGGAAGTATTAGGTAAATATCATCCACATGGTGATATTTCCGTTTATGATGCCATTGTTCGTATGGCTCAAGACTTTTCTTGTCGTTATGTATTAGCAGATGGTCATGGGAACTTTGGTTCCATTGATGGGGATTCTGCTGCTGCTATGCGTTATACAGAAGTTCGTATGTCAAAAATTGCAGAATTAATGCTCCAAGACATCGATAAAAAAACTGTAGATTTCACACCAAACTATGATGAATCCCTACAAGAACCATCTGTATTACCATCTAAAATACCAAATCTTTTAGTAAATGGTTCTTCTGGTATTGCCGTTGGTATGGCAACTAATATACCACCACATAATTTAAACGAAGTAATTGATGGCGTTTTACAAATGATTGATAACCCTGAAATTACTGTTGAAGAATTAATGCAAACTATCAAAGGTCCAGATTTCCCTACTGGAGCAATGATTATGGGTCGTGATGGCATTATTTCTGCTTATAAAACAGGTCGTGGTGCAGTAAAAATGCGTGCTTGCACAGAAATTACTACTTTGCCAAATGGTAAACCACGTATCACTGTAACTGAATTACCATATCAAGTAAATAAAGCTCGTCTTGTAGAACGCATTGCTGAACTTGTTCGTGATAAAACAATTGATGGTATTACCGATTTAAATGACGAATCAGACCGCAATGGTATGAGTATTGTAATTGATTTACGTCGTGATGCAAATCCAGAAGTTATTTTAAATCAATTATATCAACATACTCAATTACAAGAAACTTTCGGTGTAATTATGCTTGCTTTAGTTGATGGCAGACCTCGCATTCTCAACTTAAAACAAGTTTTACATTACTATATCAAACATCAAGAAGATGTTATTCGCCGTCGTACACAGTATGAACTCACAAAAGCTCAAGCTCGTGCTCATATCTTAGAAGGCTTAACTATTGCACTTGACCATTTAGACCCAATCATTAAAACTATTCGTGATTCTAAAAATGGCGATAGCGCTAAAGAAGTCTTAATGAGCGACTATACTCTTACTGAAAAACAAGCTCAAGCTATCTTAGATTTGAGATTACAACGTTTAACTGGTCTTGAACGCGAAAAAATCGAAAATGAATATCTTGAAATCTTAGATTATATCTCTGATTTACAAAATATCTTAGCAGATGAACAAAAAATCTTAGATATCATTAAAGAAGAACTTTCTGCTGTTAAAGCTAAATTTGGCGATGCTCGTCGCACTCAAATCACAGATGATAGTTCTGATGTAGATATCGCAGATTTAATTGCTGAAGAAGATGTAGTAATCACTTTAACACATAATAACTATATCAAACGTATCCCAGTAACTACGTATCGCAATCAAAAACGTGGTGGTCGTGGCGTTACTGGCATGGGTACAAAAGAAGAAGATTATGTTGAAAATATGATTATCACATCTACACACAATACAATCTTATTCTTTACTAATAAGGGACTTGTATATCAATTAAAAGGATATGAAATTCCTGAATCCGGTAGAACTGCAAAAGGCACAGCCATTGTAAATCTTTTACCATTAGCAAAAGAAGAAACTATCACAGCTATCATTCCTATTAAGGAATTCTCTAAAGATAGATATTTATTTATGGCAACTCGTCATGGTATCGTTAAAAAGACAGGTCTTAGCGAATTTGATACTAATCGCAAAAAGACAGGTCTTATCGCACTTTCTTTAAAAGAAAATGATGAATTAATCGGTGTAAAACTCACTGATGGTAATCGCCAAATCATCATCGGTACTCGTGATGGTATGTCTATTTGCTTCAATGAACAAGATGTTCGTCCTATGGGTAGAACTGCCCGCGGTGTCATTGGCATAAAATTAAAAGGTGAAGATACAGTAATTGGCATGGATAATATCCGTGATGATTGCGAAGTCTTAACTGTTACTGAACATGGCTTTGGCAAACGTACTGCAACTTCTGAATATCGCACACAAACTCGCGGTGGCATTGGTCTTATCAACATCAAAGTCACTGAAAAAACTGGTTTTGTAATCGGCATTAAAGTTGTAGATAGCCAACAAGAATTCATGCTCATTTCTACTGAAGGTATCGTCATTCGCTCAAATATTGAAGAAGTTTCTGTAATTGGCAGAAATACTCAAGGCGTAAAAATGATGAATATGGATAATAATGATAAAGTAGCTGCTCTTGCTGCTTTTGAAATCAAAGAAGACGATAAATAATTTATAAGACAAAAGGATTTTGCTATGTATGATATGGGAAAAATACTCATCTATATAGGAATTGCTCTTGTTATTATCGGTCTATTAATCCATTTTGGTGGAAAATTATTACCTCTAGGTAAATTGCCATTTGATTTTAAATGGGAAGGTAGTAATTGGGGCGTTTATTTTCCTTTAGGTAGTTCTATTTTAATTAGTATTATCTTAACATTAATCTTAAATTTATTATTTCGTTAACAAAAAATACCGCAAATAGTTTTTATCCTATTTGCGGTATTTTTTATTTATGATTTACCTGTAGTATTCATATCTATAGCTGGGACATCTCTTGTTGGTGTTTGTGGCACAGGTTCTTTTTGTTTTGTTGTATTATCTTCCACTGGAGTTTCTTCTCTAGTTTCTACTTTTTCTCGATTACTATTTGTTCGTGGTCGTTCTTCATCTACTTCAGATTTAAATCGTTTTGTAGATTTTTCTTGCTCTTCACGAAGTCGTTGCAATCTTTCTTCACGTTCCTGAGCAATTTCTCTTTTTATGCGTTCTTTTTCTGTTACTTCTACAGCATTATCAGGAATAGATTCTTCATATTCTATATTATCTTCATGAATAGATGTTGTAATTGATTGATTGATTTTTATGCCTAATGTATTTGCTAAAATCTGTCTTGTCTTACTAATATCTGGTACCCAATAACTAATACCTTCTATATATACTGGTTTACCTGGTAACATTTCTGATTTTAATCCATTATCTTTTGCGTCTTGAAGTGTTCCCAAGAAAGATAATATTTCACTAACTGACATATCAGTTTCCACTGAATCAGAAACAGCAGATACAATAGCTGGCAATTTAGGAATAATTGTTGGAGATACTAATTTGTCCATTACTGCTTTCATGAAATTCTGTTGACGTTTGATACGACCAATATCGCCTTCTTCATCACGATAGCGTACATATGTTATCGCAGTCTTGCCGTCCATATGTTGCATACCTGGCTGGAGGTCAATATATAAACCGCCATCATCATCCCATGGGTCTTCATAATACATGCGTTTTTCTACATCAATATCAATACCGCCTAGAGCATCAATAATTTTAGTAAAACCATGTACATTAATTTTTATATAATGATCAATATGTGTATTTAATAAACTTTCAATGGTTTCTTGAGTTAATTTTCTACCACCATAGGCATAAGCTGCATTAATCTTATCAAAGCCATGACCTTTTATTTTTACACGTGTATCACGAGGCACAGATAATAATGCTGCTTGATTTTTATCTGGGTCTAATGTCGCTATCATTAATGTATCGCTTCTCCCCACATCATCAGCGCGCTCATCTACCCCCATAATCATTACAGTAGCCTTATCTTTTGCAACTAACATACCTTTTTTATCATCTTCATTATAATCTGGTTTATTATCAACTAACGCATTAGCAAAAAAAGCTCCTACCATACCAGATAAAATAAAAACAACTACTAATATCAAGATATATTTTACATAACTGCTTTTATTTTTTTTATCTCCATTTCCCAATTATTATCCCTCACATCATTCAAATTCATTTAAATATTAACTATTCTATTATAAGATTTTATCAATTATTCCGCAATTGTTATTTCTCTATTTTAGTAAACGTATACTAAAAAAACTTTATTTTCATAAAAATGAAAATATTATATAATACTAATATCACATCTTATAAAAAGGAGTATTGTTGTGGATAAGAATAAACAAAAATACAAATATCTTTATTTATTGTCAGAAAAATACCCTAATCGTCAATCTGTTGTAACTGAGCTAATTCGCTTAAAAGCTATTTTAAACTTGGCTCGACCAACAGAACATTTTATGAGTGATTTACATGGTGAATATGAATCTTTTTTCCATATTCTCAATAATTGCTCTGGTGTTATCAAAGAAAAAGTAGATTATTTATTTTCTGAAGAAATGTCCACCTCACAAAAAGCTGAATTTTGTACTTTAATTTATTATCCTAAAGAAAAAATACTCAATTTAAAAAAACAAAAATTAATCACTACTCAATGGTATTCTCAAAATCTCATCTATTTATTGCGTCTATCAAGATTGATGTCTTATAAATATCCTCAATCAGAATTAAAAAATTTACTGCCTAAAGGATATGAAACCATCATTCTTGAATTGCTCACAGCTAGACCAAATGATGATACTTTCCAAGAAGTATATTTCAATACTATCTTAAATACTTTAATCAATATTAATAGTGGTACAGATTTTATCATTGCCTTTACAAAATTCATCAAAAAACTAGCTGTTGCTCATTTGCATATCGTCGGCGATATTTATGACCGAGGGCAACGACCTGACTCTATCATAGATATGCTACGTCAACATCATTCTGTAGATATTCAATGGGGCAATCATGATATCTTATGGATGGGTGCAATGTGTGGTAATGAAGCTTGTATAGCGACAGTAGTACGAAACTGTTTATCTTATAATAATACTGCTGTTTTAGAAAAAGGATATGCTATCAGCCTTCGCTCTCTATCTTCATTAGCTAGCAAACTCTATCCTAATAAAACACTATTAATCGCTATGCAACGCACTATCTCTATAATTTTATTTAAATTAGAAGGACAACTCATCAAACGCAATCCAGATTTTCAAATGGATAGTCGTCTTTTATTAGATAAAATAGATTACACCTCTAAACATATAAAAATAAATAATATATCTTATCCAATAAAAAGTCCGTCCTTCCCTACAATAAATCCTCAAAATCCTTATGAATTATCTTTAGAAGAAGCTGAAGTCTTATCTGATATAAAATCAGCATTTTTAGATAGTGTACGCTTGCGCAAACATATTGATTTTCTTTACCAAAAAGGTAGCGTCTATAAAGCATATAATAACAATTTACTCTATCATGGTTGTATACCACTAAATGATGATGGTAGCTTCATGCGTATTCATCTAAATAACAAATATTATTCTGGAAAAAATTATTTAGATTTTGTTGATAAAACTATTCGCCAAGCATATCTTGGTCTATATGAACAAAAAAATATCGACTTAATGTATTATTTCTGGTGTGGCAGATATTCACCATTTTCCGGTAGAGAATTTAAAACATTTGAACGTATGTTTATTGAAAATACGGATACATGGATTGAACCTTCTGATGCGTATTATAAATATTGCAATGATGAAAAAATCTGCGATATGATACTCGAAGAATTTTCCTTAAAAACAAAACGTGGACATATAATCAATGGTCATGTTCCTGTAAAAGTAAAAGAAGGAGAAAGTCCTGTAAAAGCAAATGGAAAATTAATCATCATTGATGGTGGTTTTTGTAAAGCTTATCATAAAAAAACAGGAATTGCTGGTTATACGCTAATTTCTAATTCACGTGGTTTACGTCTTTTAGAACATCAATCATGTGCTAATATCAAAGAGTCTTTAAAAGCCAACCAAGACATTGAGTCCGTTTCTTGTACTTTAGAATTACAAAATTATCATTCTTCAACTGCCGATACTGATTTAGGTGAAGAAATCCAATGTCAAATAAATGATATCTACCATTTAATGCTCGCTTATCAAAATGGTTTAGTTCCTGAACAAGCTTAATATTATATACAAAGGCAATTTATTTTATTTTTCAATAAGATGAATTGCCTTTTTTGACATCTTCCTGATTATTTGAGATAATTTTCATATATAAATATAATAAAAAGGATAGATTAATACTTATGACTTTATTTCTTTTAATCAGTGCAATTATCTTAATTGCTTGCGTAATTGGAAGTAAATTATCTACTCGTTTTGGCGTACCTACACTTGTGTTTTTCATTGGTCTTGGTATGCTCTTTGGTTCTGATGGTTTATTTAAAATTCATTTTGAAGATTATTCTCTTGCCGAAAAAATCTGTTCTGCCGCTCTCATTTTCATCATGTTTTATGGTGGCTTTGGTACCAAATGGAAAACTGCTCGACCTATAGCTAAACAAGCTGTTTTACTGAGTACTTTTGGCGTATTTATCACAGCTGCACTCACTGGTATTTTTTGTCATTTAATATTAGGTTTACCACCACTTGAAGGATTATTAATCGGTGCTGTGCTTAGTTCTACTGACGCCGCTTCTGTCTTTTCTATTTTGCGTTCACAAAAATTAAATCTAAAATACAGTACTGCTCCTATGCTAGAAATTGAAAGTGGTAGTAATGACCCTTGTGCTTATATGCTGACCATAATTTTATTAACTAGCATTGGCAGCAGCTTAAACTTTTTTGATATTTCCTATTTAATTTTTGCTCAATTTGCTTATGGAATTATCATCGGTGTCGTCTTAGCTTTTATCGCTTCTTGGATATTAAAAAATGTTCAATTCGGCGAAAATGGTTTTGACTCTATCTTTTTAGTTGCTATTGCCTTAGCTGCTTATGCCCTTCCTTCGTTAGTTGATGGTAATGGTTATTTAAGCACTTATATTGCAGGTATCATCTTAGGCAATCAAAATATCCCGAAAAAGAAAAATCTCGTAAACTTCTTCGATGCTTTTAATGGCATGATGCAAATGCTCATCTTCTTCTTATTAGGTTTATTAGTATTTCCTTCAAAATTACCATATTATTTTGTCCCTGCTTTGTTTATTGCTATTTTCCTTACATTCATCGCTAGACCTATAACCATGGCAATATTATTGTCTCCATTTAAATCTCCTTTAAATCAACAATTAATCATGTCATGGGCTGGCCTTCGTGGAGCTGCTTCCATCGTTTTTGCGATTGTCGCTGTCGTATCACCAAATTATGCTGATGACTCAATTTTTTCCATCGTCTTCTGTATCGTACTTTTATCTTTATTATTCCAAGGTGCTTTATTGCCATCTGCTTCAAAACATCTAAATATGATTGATGAACACGAAAATGTATTAAAAACTTTCAATGATTACACTGACGAAAACAATATCCATTTCACTTGTTTAGAATTAAATAATTCACACCCATGGATTAATAAACAAATTCGCGATATCGGTTCTATCCCAGGTACATTGATTGCTGCTATCTTGAGAAAAGGAGCCACAATAACGCCAAAAGGCGATACCTTCTTGCGCGATGGAGATACACTCATCATTTGCGCTAAAACCTATCAAGGCAATGATAATATCACTTTAAATGAAATAAATATTGATTCTAATAATGAATTCATTGGCAAAAAACTTCGCGATATTGATATCAAAAAAGATTCACTTGTTGTTTTAATTCAACGAAACGGCGTAGATATTATACCTGATGGCGATACTATTCTAGAAGAAAAAGATACGCTTGTAGTTTTCTCTCAAAAAAATCTTTTTCATTTAGCTTAAATTAAAATCAAATATAAAATAAAAAGATAGTTATAAGACAAAATTTAGTCCTATAACTATCTTTTTTAATTTAAATTTTATTACATGATAGATTTATAAATTTCTTTAATAGCTTCTACACTTACATCTCTTGGATTTCCTGGTGTACAAGCATCAACAAAAGCAGATTCAGATAAAAATTGAAGGTCTTCTTCTTTTACACCTAATTGAGTCAATTCCTGAGGAATTCCCACATCTACACTCAATTTTTCTACAGCTTCAATACAAGCCTGACGAGCCTGTTCAATACTCATATCTTCTGTATTTTTTACGCCCATAGCTACTGCGATATCACGATATTTATCTGCTGTTGATGGCGCATTAAATTTCAATACTGGTGTTAATAAAATAGCACAAGCAACACCATGTGGAATGTCATATACTGCACTCAATGGATGAGCCATAGAATGTACTATACCTAAGCCAACATTAGAAAAGCCCATTCCTGCAATATATTGACCTAAAGCCATTTGTGCTCTACCTTCTGGATCGCCTTTAACAGAATCTCTTAAAGAACGAGCTATGATTTCAATAGCTTTTATATGCATCATATCTGTTAATTCCCATGCACCTTTAGTGATATAACCTTCGATAGCATGAACAAGTGCGTCCATTCCTGTTGCTGCACAGAGTTTTGGTGGCATAGATGCAGTCATATCTGGATCGATAATTGCCACTACTGGAATATCATGTGGGTCAGCACAAACAAATTTACGATTTTTTTCTTCATCAGTAATTACATAATTGATAGTTACTTCTGCTGCTGTACCAGATGTTGTGGATACGGCAATAATTGGCATTGCTTTATGTTTAGTTGGTGAAGCACCTTCTAGACTTCTAACATCAGCAAATTCTGGATTTTTCATAATGATAGCAATTGCTTTACTTGTATCAATAGCACTACCGCCACCTACAGCAACAATTACATCAGCACCACATTGTTTACAAAAATCCACGCCTTCAGTAACATTTTTGATTGTAGGATTAGCTTTTATTTTATCGTAAATTTCATAATCTATTTTTGCTTCATCTAAAATATCACATACTTTTGTAGCTACTTTAAATTTAAGTAAATCTTTATCTGTAACTAACATAACTTTTTTTAAGCCACGATTAATTACTTCATTTGCAATTTCTTTTATTGCCCATTTAGTTTGAACATCATCAGATGTGCTCAT
>ENA-ORTF01004128-ORTF01004128.1-human-gut-metagenome-genome-assembly--contig:-NODE-4128-length-11484-cov-2.993175_pt1 | contig 11484 bp, 6 predicted proteins | sample MGYA00241908_ERZ509180 | MGnify/ENA primary metagenome ERZ509180 (study PRJEB26280, sample SAMEA2338814) | human gut metagenome | biome: human gut; feature: human-associated habitat; material: faeces... | reverse complement strand
CGACCTGACCACTTAAACAATCAGGATTTAAAGGTAGCTTATTGGAGCTAAAGCCAAAAAGAAGTATCTTTGACGCACTAAATACAAAAGCCCGAATGAGATTTCTAAAATATAGTTTGCCTGTCCTCTGTCTGCTTCTGGCAGAATGTACTTCCGTTTCCGGTCACAAGGAAAAGGAAAGGCTCACCATGGCAGAATACAAACATCCGTCGGATGATATGCAACCCCGCGAAGAATGTTCCCCTGCCCCTCAACCAAAGAAAAGTGCCATGGCTCTCTACATGGATTCTTTAGGACTGGTCAATATAGCGGAACTGGACAGCAGTATCACCGTGAAGTTGATGTACACACAAGCCGACAATTTCACCGGAGAGGTGCTTTACGATGATTTGTCGGAAGCCTATCTGCATCCCGACGCAGCATACGCCCTCGTGAAAGCACAGGAGGCACTGAAACAACTGCATCCTTCCTACAATCTCGTTGTCTACGATGCCGCCCGTCCGATGTCCGTACAAAAAAAGATGTGGAATGTAGTGAAAGGAACACCCAAATACAAATACGTCTCCAACCCGAACCGTGGCGGCGGACTTCACAACTACGGACTGGCGGTAGACATCAACATTCAGGATTCTCTCGGACAACCCTTGCCTATGGGAACCAAGGTAGACCACTTGGGGATAGAAGCCCATATCACACAAGAAAGTGAACTGGTACGAAACGGAAAAATAAGTGAGGCGGAACGGCAGAACCGGATACTGTTGCGGAGAGTAATGAAAGAAGCCGGATTTCGCGCCCTGCCCAGCGAATGGTGGCACTTCAACTTTTGTAGCCGGGATGTAGCAAGGCAGAAATATAAGGTAATACCATAAATAACAAGGCAATATCCGGACATCAGACTTATTTATCTCACTTCCCGAACAATAACGACCTATGACTCCAATCTCTCCCGAAACCCGACAGTTTATCAACGAACATCAATCCGACGATGTACGCAACCTGGCCCTGCAAGCCCGGAAATACCCCGATGTAGACATACCGGCTGCTATCACCCAAATAGCAGGACGACAAATCGCAGCCGAGAAAATCCCCTCCTGGAAAGAGATAGACGATATATGGTATCCGAAACATCTTTCACTGGAGCAATGTTCTTCAGAAATCACCGCCCGTTATAAAGCAAGCCTCCTGCAAGGTGAGTCTCTGGCCGACCTGACCGGAGGATTCGGAATCGACTGCTCTTTCCTTGCCACCGGATTCCGATCGGCTACTTACGTAGAACGTCAGGCAGAACTCTGCACCATAGCAGCCCACAACTTTCCCGCACTCGACCTCAACCATATAAGTGTCAGAAACGACGACGGAGTAGCCTATCTGGAAGCCATGTCTCCGGTAGACTGTATCTTTCTCGACCCCGCCCGCCGCAATGAGCACGGCGGAAAAACCGTTGCCATTTCCGACTGTGAGCCTAATGTGGCCGAGCTCGAAGGACTCCTGTTGAGCAAAGCCAACCGGATAATGATTAAACTTTCCCCCATGCTCGATCTTTCACAGGCACTGAAAGAATTGCCGCACACACAGGAGGTACATATCATCTCCGTCAATAACGAATGCAAAGAACTCCTGTTGTTACTCGGACAGACAGCACCGGAAGAAATCCCGGTTCACTGCGTAAACCTCTCCACAAAAGGAGAGCAGGAAAAACAACTCTTCGTATTTACCCGCGAACAGGAACAGCACAGCGAGTGCAGCTATACAGACACACTTGGCAATTATCTGTACGAACCCAATGCTTCTCTCCTGAAAGCCGGTGCTTTCCGCAGCATTGCCGCGGCTTACTCCGTCAAGAAGCTGCATCCCAACAGTCATCTCTACACTTCCGATACGCAGATTGAAGGTTTTCCCGGCAGAACATTCCGCATCATCAACCGGTGCAGCCTCAACAAAAAGGAAATAAAGGAGAATCTGTCAGACCTGAAAAAAGCGAATATCACAGTCCGTAACTTTCCGGCTACGGTGGCAGAACTCCGTAAACGTATCAAGTTAGCGGAAGGGGGAGATACCTACCTCTTTGCCAGCACCTTAAACGATGGACAGAAAATACTGATCCGTTGCGGGAAAGTCTGATTCCTGCCGGATGAGAAAGAAACTTCCTCATTACATCATCTATCAAGAAAGTATCATAGAGTAAAGAAACTATTTTCCTGATTTTTCTCTCAAGTCATCTTTGGGGATTGTCGTCTCGTTTCCATCCCGGACAGCCATATAATGCGGGGACATGATTTCAATGCCCGCCTCATTAAATTTATCTTGAATGTTCTGGTGCAAGTCCGAATAGATTTGAGTCATCTTATCCGCTTCCTTGATATAAGCATTAATCTGATAAACCGGATACCAGTCACTTAAAGATGTTTCCAACACGAACGGACGCGGATCGTCCACCACTCCGGGAGTATTCAATGCCGCATCAATCAATATCTGATTGACTTGCCGCCAAGGGATATCATATCCGATAGATACTTCCGAATGGATAATCAACCCGTATTCACGTGCCGAGGTACTGTAATTCACGGTATGCGAGGACATGATAAATGAGTTGGGAACGGTAACCACCTCATTCTTCGGTGTACGGATACGGGTGACAAGGGGTGTTTTCTCTATAATATCTCCGGTAGTATCATTCAGTTTAATCCGGTCGCCCAACTTAAACGGGCGCATATACGTAATCACCAGCCCGGCAATAATATTACCGATCACCGTACTTGAACCCAACGATACAATCAATCCGACAAATACCGAAATCCCTTGGAATACCCCTGAATCAGAACCCGGCAAATAAGGATAAATCATCGCAATCATAAATGCGTAAAGCAGGAAACGGACGATATGGAAAGTCGGCATTGCCCAATCCGGATAGAAACCGTTGAATTTCAAACGCCCTGCTTCTATCTCACGGGCCAGATAGTGCACCAGTCGTACCAGATACCGCACTGCATACCAGATAATAATGATTGTAAACAACTTGGGAATATAATCAATAATACCCACAAAAATGCCACGAATCGGGTTCCAGATATAACCCAATATACGATAAGCCAGTCCTTCTGTTTGCGGGAAAATAATGAAAATCAGCGGAATAGTAATCAATAACTGCAATCCCATAAGAATATACCGCCCGATGCCCGCCAGAAAGACTAACAAATTAGCTTGTTTTTGGGCATCCAACAATTCATATCCTTGAATGGAAACAGGTCGTATCTTCGTATCTTTCAGACGCAAGATACGTACTTTCAGTTTACGGAAAAGCCAGTTCGTCAGGCGAAACAGGAAGTATTGCCCGACAATCACCAGAATGAAATAAAGCACACGTTTCGCCATTCTCCAAAGCCCGTGTTCGGCTTTCATATCGTGCAGTTTGGTGATAACGTTTTGTTGTCTTTCCTTCGCAAGAGAATCACGGGAAATGCCTTCCCACAAAGCATCCTGATCGGTAAGGGAAAGCAACACCTTGTTACCGTACATCAAATCGGAAACAATGTCCGAATGGTCGATCGACACGGAGTCCGGGCGGAGGTTAAAACGTCTTCCCAGTTCTTCAATTGCAGCACCGGTCATTTGCGCACGTTGCTGGGGAGTGTATCCGCCACGTTTGGTAAAAAGATAAAATAAGGTATCTCCGTCGGCTACCACGGGGATTCCTTTGGTAAACTGTCGCAAAGAATCGATACGTTGACGCTGCCGGGCGTACTTCACGGAGTCGACGGCAGCCATTTGCAGTTTCATCTGCTCCATTTCCATACGCATATTCGCCTCGTTGAGCCGGGCTGCTTCGAGGGATTTTTGCAGATTGGCCACATAGACAGAGTCTGAATCCCGGTTCAGAGGTGTGTTGTGCACGGTAGTTACACTATCACCTGCAAATATCTTCTTGACAGCTTCTCCCAACTGTGCCCGTACTCCCGTTGTTCCCAAAAGTACAATGAGCAGTAACACTAAACGTTTCATTTTATTCATTTCCATATCCTATATCCCCTGACAGTGAATTAAGGTTAATCTGTTTTTTCACTAAAACAGAGCAAACATACGGATTGTTTTTGACATATCAATTTTGAAAATGATTATCTTTGCCACCAAAAGAGAAAAAAACATGAATATACTGTTTCTTATCGGAGGATTAATCCTCATTCTTCTAGGAGCTAACGGACTCACGGACGGGGCTGCTTCAGTTGCCAAACGTCTCCGTATCCCCTCCATTGTTATCGGGCTTACTATCGTCGCGTTCGGTACTTCTGCCCCCGAACTCACCGTCAGTGTGTCTTCTGCTCTTAAAGGCAGTGCGGACATTGCCATAGGTAATGTGGTAGGAAGTAATATATTCAATACACTGATGATTGTAGGCTGCACGGCTTTATTCGCTCCGATTGTCATCACCCGGAATACACTCAAAAAAGAGATTCCGCTCTGCATTCTATCTTCTGTCGTCCTGTTGGTTTGCGCCAATGACGTCTTTCTGGATAAAGCACCGGAAAATATCCTGAACAGGGTAGACGGACTGTTATTGCTTTGTTTCTTCGCTATCTTTATGGGATATACATTTGCTATCGCTTCCAAGCCCTCCACAGGGGGACAGGAAGAACATCCCGTACCGGAAGAAGAGAACGAGATAAAATTGCTCCCCTGGTGGAAATCGGTTCTTTATATTATCGGAGGGCTGGCTGCACTAATTTACGGAGGACAATTATTTGTTAACGGGGCTACGGGTATCGCCCGCAATCTGGGCGTCAGCGAGTCAATCATCGGTCTGACACTGGTGGCCGGAGGGACTTCTCTGCCGGAACTTGCCACCTCTATCGTTGCCGCACTAAAGAAGAATCCGGAAATAGCTATCGGAAATGTAATCGGCAGTAACCTCTTCAATATCTTCTTTGTATTGGGATGCAGCGCCAGCATTACTCCCCTCCACCTTAGCGGAATCACCAACTTCGACTTGCTCACACTGGTCGGCTCGTGCATCCTGCTCTGGCTGTTCGGATTGTTCTTCGCCAAACGGACAATCACACGGATAGAAGGAAGCATTATGATACTCTGCTATGTAGCATATACCGTGGTATTGATTTATAATACATAGATAAAAAAGCTTCCGGCTGAGTTTGAAATAAAAAATGCAAAAGTATGAGTTAATGCTAAGATTGTATTTGTTCCACCAACAGAATAACTCTACCTTTGTCTAATAAAATAATACATGAGAAAACTTAATTCATTAAATCAACAATATTAATTACTTAATGGAAAATATCATGAATAGACAAAACGCTTTTACGCTACTTGCTACATTCGCACTACTTTTTTGTTTCACATTCTCCTGCAATGCCAAAGGAAAAGACAAAGCCAAACATGTTGTTCTCATCGGACTGGACGGTTGGGGAGCTTACAGCTTGCCTAAAGCAGACATGCCCAATGTCAAGAAACTAATGGAAGACGGAGCTTACACGCTCAAAAAACGCTCGGCACTTCCTTCGTCCAGTGCTATCAACTGGGCATCCATGTTTATGGGAGCCGGTCCCGAACTTCACGGATACACCGAATGGGGATCTAAAACTCCGGAACTTCCGTCACGTGTTTTAAACAAGAATGGAATCTTCCCCACTATCTTCCAATTACTGCGTGATGCCCGTCCGAAAGCAGAAATCGGCTGCCTGTATGAATGGAACGGAATCAAGTATTTAGTAGATACACTTTCTCTAAGCTATCATTATCATGTGGCCGATTACAACAAGACTCCCAAAGAGTTAGGCAATATGGCATCTGCTTACATAAAGGAGAAACATCCGACTCTTGTTGCTATCTGCTATGATAGTCCCGACCATACCGGACACACTGAAGGACATGACACTCCCGCATATTATGAGAAACTCAAGGAGTTGGATACTTATGTCGGCCAGATTGTCCAGGCCGTAAAAGATGCAGGCATCCTTGATGACACTATTTTCATATTGACTTCCGACCATGGAGGCATCAAGAAGGGTCACGGCGGCAAAACAATGCAAGAAATGGAAACAGCTTTCATCATTTCCGGTAAGAATATTAAAAAAGGACTTCGTTTTGATGATGTAAGCATGATGCAATATGATGTAGCTTCTACAATAGCTCACATTTTCAACCTCGAACAACCACAAGTCTGGATAGGTAGACCAATGAAGATTGTTTTCAAATAATCGCTTTGAGATTATATACTGGAAAGGGAAAGGAGAAGCTAATGATGTTTTGCTTCTCCTTTTATTTTTCTCTCTTTTTTTCTTTAATAGAAAAATTATCTCCAACAAAGTAAAAACTGACGGATAGGGATCTGTTTGATACCCTGATAAGAAACGCCCTCAATTTCATCCATTGTAACAACTATTTTCGGATAATTATCTTGTATGCCAACAAATTTCCAAATTCCCACTCATGTGTTTTAGAGTCAATAACTGAATATACTACCTGAACATATAATTTTTCTCCATTGCGTTCTACAACAGAATCTTCTAATTTATGAAACTCCAGAAATTTTCGGCATATGTAAGACTATATACCTTAAATTCTATATATCTACCACTCAGAAAAGTGGCTAATTCGCTCGAAAGCATAGCAACATTACTCCCGGTACAATAAGTATCGCAGGTATTTTCCGCAAACTCTTTATTGATATAGATAATATCCGTTTCAGAAAATTTTTATAATATTCCGGCTTATTCATTTTATTTCTTATAAGTAAATAGTCAGACATTAAGATAATCAATAATAAAATGAAACAAACTTTTTAGCTTTTGAAAAGCGTCGTTTTAAGCAATACAAAGCTATGCTTTACACCCTTAAAATGCCACTTTAGATTTTACAAAACAGAACGATACTCACTAATAAACATATCGGTTTCAGAATTCTGGTATTATATCAAAGAGTTTAAACCCCTATTTTTACTCATTTTTATGCTTTTTGTTAATTTTGTATTAGTATTTGATAAAATCATATTTGTCCTCCACCGCAAACTACCCTACCTTTGCTCCCAGAGTTTAACAACTAAAATCATATTCGCAATGAAAAACATTACTTATTTATTATTGTGCTGCCTACTATTTATATGCAGTTCACTTCATGCCCAACAAACGGATATTAAAGGAATAGTATCCGACTCTTCCGGCGAGCCTCTGCCCGGAGTCAGCATTAGTATAAAAGGCACAACCTTTGGAACAATCACAAATATGGACGGCCAGTTCACCATTCGTGCAAAGAAAGGAAATACCCTAATTTTTTCATTTATTGGATATCAGACAGTAGAACAAAAAGCTACAGATACCCCCATGAAAGTCACTCTACAGGAGAGTTCTGTCCAAGTAGATGAAGTAGTTGTCACTGCCTTAGGTATTAAAAAAGAGAAAAAAGCATTAGCTTACTCCGTAACGGAAGTCAAGAGCGAAGAGTTGAATCGTGTCAAGGTTTCCAATATAGCTAACAGTCTGGTAGGAAAAGTAGCAGGTGTAAATGTAGTGAAACCAGCATCCGGCGTCATGGGTTCAAGCCGTATAACAATTCGTGGTAACGGTTCTTTGAACGGTAGTAACCAACCTTTATACGTTATCGACGGCGTGCCTATGAATAACGGAAACTATGGTCAAGCCGGAGAATGGGGTGGTTTTGATGCTGGTGACGGAATTTCATCTATCAATAGTGAAGACATTGAAAGTATGAGTGTGCTGAAAGGAGGTACCGCTGCTGCATTGTACGGTTCCCGTGCAGCAAATGGTGCAATTGTCATTACTACTAAAAAAGGAACAGCAGGAAAAGTCAGAGTAGAATACAATATGTCTTATACTAAAGACTCTCCCATCCTAAAGAATAATGACCTCCAATGGGAATATGGTTGTGGTGCAAATGGGATGAATCCTGATCAACTGGCTATAGCGACAGGAGCTGGATATGGAATGACACCAGACCAGGCTATAAGCCAATTGGCTCCAACATTAGCCAAGCAAATGAGTGTAATGAGCTTCGGTAGCAAAATGGACGGATCAAATGTAACGCAATATGACGGAATTTCCCGCCCATATTCACCAACCGCAAGAAATAATTTCAAAGATTTCTACGACAATGCATGGTCAGTGACTAACAACATCGCTGTATCCGGCGGAAATGAAAAAATTCAGTTCCGTGTTGGTGCAGGTGATCAACGTTTTCATGATATGCAACCGAATTCCAAACTGGAACGTAACAATATTACATTGAATCTGACTTCTAGAATGAACGAGCACTTCTCACTAAAGGCCAATATTATGTACGTACGCGAACGTGCCAAAAACCGTCCAAACCTGGGTGATATTACCTCCAATGCAAATGCTTCTTTATGGCAACTAGCACCTAATTACGGCCTTTCTGATATGAAGATTACAAACGACGATGGTACGGAATATGAAGTAAACGCTCAAGGCTATGTAATCAATCCTTTATTTGTTGTTTACAAGAATAGTCAAAAAGATGCTAAAGACCGTATTATTGGCTCCGTCGAAGTTCAATACAACTTTACACCAAACTGGTATCTACGCGGACGTGCCGGCGGTGATATGATTAACCGTCGTGCCGAAAATGTCACCCCTTGGGGCACAGCCCGCGGAGCTGTAAAAGAAGGTAATATATCCAATAGTGCCGAATATCACGGTGAATTCAACACAGAAGCCATTGCCGGATATACCAACTCATTCAAAGACGGCCTTGTAAGTGTCGATGCATTTATTGGCTGGAACACAATGGCAAGTTGGTCAGATGCAACAAGTTCGTACGGTGACCAATTTGTTGTACCAGGATTCAACACCATTAATAATACAAAAACAAAATCCGGTGGTCATTCTACTTCTGAAAGTTACATCAACTCCCTCTTCGGACAAGCCGAAATGTCTTATAAAAGCATGATATATTTGACCTTAACAGGACGTAACGACTGGTTTTCCGCACTTTCTTACAAAGGGAAAACCTCTCCCAATCATATTTTTTATCCCTCCGTCGGATTAGGATTTATCCTTAGTGAAGCTATTCAGATGCCGTCTTGGTTCCCATACCTCAAGCTACGCGGTTCATGGGCACAGTCCGGCGGCGCCGTTGGAGCCTATCAACTGGGATTGACATACAGTTATGCGGATGCATATCGCAAATATCCTGTTGGATCCATTGACAATGGCACTATTCCGAACTTAAATTTAAAACCTCTGACTTCTATTTCGTATGAAGGAGGATTTGAAGCCAGGTTCTTTAACAATCGCTTCGGCATTGATTTCACATACTATGTACGAAATACTAAAGACGATATAGTAAACGCAGGTATATCAACCGCGTCAGGATATGGAAATGTCAAAATAAACGCGGGTAAAGTGAATAATCATGGTATTGAACTGTTACTTACCGGCACTCCAATTCTTTCATCTCACTTTCGTTGGGACACTTCCTTCAACTTCGCTTACAACAAGAGTGAAATTAAACGCATAACAGATGATGTCACCGAATTCGAACTGGCAAAGTCTCGTACTGGCCACGATAGCGACAACTGTGGCCCAGCTTGGATTTACCAGCAAGTAGGACAACCTTATGGGATTATCCGAGGCGTAACTTTCAAACGCAACGACAAAGGTGAAATCATGTACGAAAATGGACTTCCTATGAAAGGAGAAATCGAGAAATTAGGCGAAAGCGTGCATCCATATACATTAGGATTCAGCAACTCATTTGAATGTCACGGATTCACATTGAGTTTCTTACTTGATGGCAAATTCGGAGGAAAGATGTATTCTCAAACAAATGCACACATGATTATGTTCGGACGCCATGCAGACACGCTACCAGGACGCGAAGAAGGTATTATCGCTCAGGGAGTAAAAGAAGACGGTGTAACTCCAAATGATGTAAAAGTGACAGCGATGAAATATTATATGGCATTGTCAGGTATTACCGAGAACTGTATATATGACGCTTCTTTCATTAAGTTGCGCGAACTTTCTTTCGGATATAACTTCCCGACAAAATGGATCCGTAAAATAGGTTTGTCAGCCTTGTCTTTCTCAGTCGTAGGACGGAATTTGTGGAATATCTACGATAAAGTACCTTTGGTAGATCCCGAATCTTCTTTCAATATCGACAATGGACAGGGATTCGAATCTTACGGACTACCCGCCTCACGTAGCATAGGTTTTAATCTGAATGTCAAATTTTAAATAAAAATATTATGTCAGTGATCAATATAATAAAACTAATGATGGCATCCACGCTAACTTGTATGGTTTATGCCTGTGATTTCACCGAGAAAAATATAGACCCCAACAGTCCTACCTCGATAGAGCCCGGTCCTCTGTTGACCTATACTCAATTACATACGACTACCGGTGGTATTGCTAAAAACATTCAGGTAGGAACCTGCATGATGCTTGTACAGCAAGCCGCTTCCTTAAATAACGATATGCCAGGTGACAAATATTACCAGATGGAATCTTACGCCAACACCTTCTTTACCGACACTTATAGCGATCTGATAAAAAACTGGCGCGAATTGGAAGAAAAAGCCTCGTCAGATGCAAAATATTCCAATATCCTCGGTGCAACAAAAATCTGGGGCGCTTATCTGTTCCAGCGTTTGACAGATATATACGGCAATGTTCCCTATTCTGAAGCAGGATTAGGATACTATCAGCAAATCTATAAGCCGAAATATGATAATCAGGAGACCATCTATAAAGATATGATTCAGCAAGTCAAAGACGGGGTCAACCTGCTAAATGCCAATAATCCGGCAATAGACGGTGACTTATTCTACGATGGCGACATCAATAAGTGGAAAAAGTTTGGAGGTTCCTTATTACTTCGTATAGGAATGCGTCTGTCAGAAGTGGCTCCAGACCTGGCAAAACAGACAGTAGCCGACGCCGTAACTATCGGCGTAATGAGCCAACCGGAAGATATATGCCTTCTGAGACATGACGGAAGCGGGAAAAATGCATTTAAAAATCCATTGAGTTTCCGTTATCTAGATGACAACTTCATCGAAAGTGATGCAGTCAAAATTGGTAAAACATTCATGGATTATCTCAAAAAAACAAAAGATCCTCGTATTCATGTATATTGCTCTTTGAAAGACGGAAATACTGAATTTGACAAACAATTTGGTTTACCTAACGGTTACGATAGTCATACCATTGCAGACGCCCCAAGTGGAAGCTTTGTCGGCTTAGAAAATACTTCCAACTTCAATATCAATACAATTTTGAGATTGGATGCCCCTACCATCTTCCTAATGCCATCTGAGACGAAATTGTTGCTAGCCGAAGCTGTATTGAGAAACTGGACAAACGGAAACGCGGAGGTTCTTTATAAAGAAGATGAAAATGGCAAAAAATTAGAACCGATGGAACGTGCTTATGTCGATGTGCCGGATGAATTTACCGGAAATGGCAAAGACCGCCTCAGCCAACGTAAAGG
>ENA-ORTF01004116-ORTF01004116.1-human-gut-metagenome-genome-assembly--contig:-NODE-4116-length-11498-cov-4.209997_pt1 | contig 11498 bp, 15 predicted proteins | sample MGYA00241908_ERZ509180 | MGnify/ENA primary metagenome ERZ509180 (study PRJEB26280, sample SAMEA2338814) | human gut metagenome | biome: human gut; feature: human-associated habitat; material: faeces... | reverse complement strand
TATTAAAAACACTAATTTTAATTTATGCTTTTTCCAATTATCAGTATCTACAGAAACAAGTTCAATATTTTCTATTTCTCTTAGATATTCTCTTAATAATCTACATTTAATTGTTTCACCATCTAATCTATTTCTACTATCGGCAGTTGTAGCTATATATAAAATTTTTTTCATTCTTTTATCATTCCTTTGCACTTCGTTGCGTTTGTTTAAGGTACAAACAAGTATGTAAAATCAAATACTTTTCACTTACCTTTTTATATATATTCTTTTTCTTACACCATTAAAAGCATATCCAATAAAGCAATAACAGGCTTTCCATAAAGATAATTTTTCTATCTTTCTATACCAGTACCAATTCATTTTTATTGCTTTAAATTTATTACTTGATAAAGAATTTGTTACTACTCTATAATAAGACAAATTCTCCGGACATTCATAACAATCGTGTCCATTTTTTAAAAGTTGACACCATGTTGCAGCATCTTGTCTTCGTCTAATATTAGGCATCTTCAATAATTCTTTCCCTGTTAATTTTGTATCTACCATCACGCCAACAGTTTGAATTATTGTATTTCTTAAAAATAAATTATAATCTACTTTTTTTGGTATTTTAATAATTTTATTTAAACTATTACCTGTTTCCGTAATTTTTTCATAGTCCGTACAAGTAAATGAATATTGATTTTCTAACATAAATTTTACTTGTTTCTCCAATTTATCATTTTTCCATAAATCATCCGCATCCAAATAAGCTACAAATCTACCAGTAGATTCTGCCAATGCTTTATTTCTAGCAACGGCAGCACCACTATTTTCACTTAATTTAAAATATTTAATTCTATTATCATTTTTAGCATACTTTTTTATTATTATGGCAGAGTCGTCTGGTGAACAATCATCAACAAGTAGCCACTCCCAATTTTTATATGTTTGATTCAAAACACATTCAATGGTTTTTTCAATAAGTTTTTCACAATTATATACAGGTGTAATAATTGAAATTTTTTCTTTTTCCACAAAATTCACTTCTCCCTAAAAAATCATTGCACTATACAATGCAATGATAAATACTCAAACTAACTACTATTGTATAATATATAATATATTTTTAAATCAATCTGTTTTGTCTTTCAAATATAATGTTCATCTGAAAGAAACTCGAAAATATTATACACTAAAAGAACTAAAGTTTCAACTTTTTCAGCCATTTTTTTGCTCAATTTTGCATAGTAAATTTTGCTAAAAATTATGTTTACGAAAATTTCATTATATTTCAATGGTTTTCTGATATTTTATCAATATCCTATGTATATGACTATTCAAAAACTGAATAGCCATTTTTATAATAATTCTTTCAATTAACCATAAAATAATTAAATTGGGATGATTTACTCCATTCATAAGAACTCCATAAATCTGTACCATTACTTCCTGGATCAACAATATTTACATTGTTTTCATTCACTCCAGTAATAGCAACCCAATGTTGATTCCCTGGTGTTGCACCTTTTACTTCTATAGTCAAATAATATCCTTGATTATAATATTGAGTTATTAGTGCAAGTTTTTCAGTTCTTGATCTTCCTCTTAAATTAACATTACCACCATATTTAAAATTAGGAACTGCTTTAGTAACACCAGCATATTGAAGATTTCCATTTATATCAAAAGCATTATTTGTATTTAGTGCTTCCAAAAAAGTACCTGGATTAAACGGAGTAATAGTTCTATTGCAACCAGATTTTTCTATTAAAATTGATATAGAAGTAACCAAACATCCTATTTGTCCAAGTGTACTATTAGTATTTCCGATCTTTATGTTTGACCAACTTTGACCATTTTGTCGCCATGATATATATTCTCCAGAGTCAACATTACCATAAATAGCTCCATTCCATAGTGCAGCATATTTTTGACTATACAATTCATTATATTGTTTTAATTGATTAGCATTAAAAGAATATTCCATTTTCATCTGTTCAGCTGTTTTTGAAATAAGTTTTATATGCAATACTCTTTTCTCAACTTCTTTAGGTAATTCATTAGTATTAATACCTTGTTCAATAACCCTTTCTGTTTTAACTTCAGATGAAATATTATTCATATTCCAAAATATTTCTTTAAAAGTCTTTTTCTTCTCTTCATTCATGGTCATAACTTCTTGGTCATTGACGCCTTTTGATTCTTTTATAGTATAAACGAGCAATACATCTTTCCACGAAGCCATTGTACCCTCTAGTATATAGTCATCATGTGGATTCTCATCTTGAATATTTTGCAATCTATCAGCAAATTCTTGATTACATTCTGCTACTACCTCTTTCATAGTTAGAGAATTAGTACTTGTTTTTTCACTAGATAAAAAAATGCCAAATATAGAACTGCATAACATGGCTACTAAACAAACAACTAAGATTATTGCAACCGCCAACCCCCCTCCTGCCATAATAGCTGTAACTAGAGCCTTTGTACTAATAAGTATTCCTTTTATTGCTGATATTGTTGCTTTAATTGCCATCCTAATTCCATTAATAGTCGATTTAGCAGTTTCTTTTGCTAGTCGCATTGCTCTTTTACTTACCTTAACACTCTCTTTGGTCATTTTTTGAGTTTTTAATATGGCATCTTTACTTGTTTTTATAGCCATCTTACTATTTTTTATATGAATTAAAAATGTGCTAAAAAAAAAGAGAGATAAAATACATTATCCCTCATTATAGTTTGATACTACTTTGCACCTGTTTTAAATAACACTGCTGCTATTGTTAAGAATACACACTTAATATCTAATATTAAATTACAATTTTTACAATAGAAATATTCTAATTCAAGTCTTCTTTCATAAGTAGTAGCTGACCTTCCGTTCGCGGCCCACCACCCCGAGATGCCAGGGCGAACGCTTTCATATATTTCATGGTTTCCATTATGTGCATCCAATTCACCTTCAACTAAAGGTCTAGGTCCTATCATAGACATATCGCCTTTTAGTACATTTATAAATTGTGGTAGTTCATCTAATGATGTTTTTCTTAATATTTTGCCCATTTTTGTAATTCTTGGGTCGTTCTCAATTTTTTGATTTAACTCCCATTCTTTTTTATATTTAGGATCTTTTAAAATTTCTTTTAACACTTCATCGGCATTTGGTACCATACTTCTAAATTTGTATATGTATATTGGTTTTCCATTTTTTCCAATTCTTTTTTGTTTATAAAATATTGTTTCTTTATCTCCTGTTGCTATGTAACATATTTTAGTTACTATTGCTACTGGAATTAATGCTATAATGCCAAGCAATGAGCAAATTATGTCGAATATTCTTTTAATGCTAAAATATGAAGCTCTTTCAATTTTATGCAAAATTGCTTTTGATTTTTTTACTTTGTTGTTAACTGGTACTATAACTGATTCAATTGCAACAACATCTTTTAAAACTTTAGAGTTCATATCATCCTTAGTGTCTATAACTACTGAATCTATTGGAGACATTCATGCCACCCCCTTTACTGATTTTAGTAGTCCTTTATCTGAAAATAGAGGAACTTGCCACCATGATGTGATACCAGGCTTTATTGCTTCATAAATTTCATGATTTCCTTTATGAGAATCTAACTCTCCTGGAACAAGTGGGCGGAGCCCAATAAGGCTCATATCGTTTTTTAATACGTTCAAAAACTGCGGCATTTCATCGAGAGAAGTTTTTCTTAAGAATTTTCCTGCTTTAGTAATTCTAGGGTCATTTTCAAACTTTTGATTTTCATCCCATTCTTTCTTATACTTAGGGTCTTTCAACATTTCTTCTAACATTTCCTTTGAATTAGGAACCATACTTCTAAATTTGTATAATTCAAATTCTTTGCCGTTTTTACCAATTCTAGTATGTGTATAAAATATAGAATTGAAATCTCCTGAACAAATATACATAATTTTTACTACCAATGCAATTGGCAACATAAAAATTAATCCTATCAAAGCACAAATAATATCAAACATTCTTTTTATAAATATATATATAATACTTCTCTTTTCAAAAACTTTTTCCATATCCACATCTTTTTCCAATAATGATACATTTTCTACTGCATAATTCATGTTCTACACCTTCTAATTAACCCTTTCCCCATTAAATACCTTTTTTAATTAACTCTACGTTTGTGGTAAGTAGATGTAAACTTTTTCATAAAAAATAATTATAGCACATTAAAATATGATGATATGTCATCAACTTTCAACAATCAGCTTTCTTGTAATTATAGCCAAATCCTTTTATTTAAAGGATTAAAATCATTTTAAAAATTTAATACAGTTGATTAAGTAAACTTATCAACTACAATCTATATCATTTTCTCTTTTTTAATTTTTCCTGATTTTTATCAACTTTTAGGTAGATTTTTGTTTTTTTAGCAAATGATTTTTTTGGTCTAAAATCCTTTATTTATAAGGCTTTATAAGCAATTTCATCCAGTATAACACCAGCCACAAACAACATTAAGTAATTGTGGTAATTCATCTAATGATGTTTTCCTTATAACTTTTCCTACTTTTGTCACCATTTGTTCATGTGATAAATCACTATGTAACTCTTCTCTTTTTGTTGTCATTGATCTAAATTTATATACATTAAATTCTTTTAGTCCTTTTCCCATTCTTTTAGATTTATATATAACTTGTCCACCATCTTCTAACTTTATACAAATAGCTATTATGCACATTGGTATTCCAAAGATGATTAATAATACCAATGTCAAAATTAAATCTATCCCTCTTTTAATCTTTATATACATTTTTTAACTTCCCCCTACTCTTTTATATTTTAACATAACATTTATTTATCTTCAACTATTTTTGTCTGGTATTTTTTGTATTTTTATAATTTCTTTTTTCATTTATACTATTTCTTTATTATACTTTTATTTTGTGGCAACAATATGATCATCTTAAATATTTCATTATCTATTTTCATGTTTAAATCCCCATTATATTTTTCTAGCGTTTTTTCTATAATTTTTATCCCATATCCATGAGATTTTTTATTCATTTTAGTTGTTTCAAATTTACCAGTTTTATTTTTCTCATAACATCTGCAATAATTTTCATTTTTTATTATTACATATCCATTTTTTCACATATATATAATTTTATATTTTTATTTTCATTTTTCTTCGACGCTTCTATGCTATTATCTAATAAATTAGTAAAAATATTACATACATCTATATCTTTCATATTAAGTTTTACAAAATAGTCTATTTTTAATTCTATGTTTATGTTATATTTTTTAGTTTATTCGATTTCTACAGATAAAATAATGTTCAATAATTCATTTTCACAATGTTTTGTAGATTTTATATCATCTAATTCTTTTTCAACTTCTATTAGCATTTTTATTGCATTAATATTGTTTTGTTTAAATGCTATATATGCTATTTGTAATTTATTATATATATATGTTTTATAATAGATATTTCTTCATTATTTATTTTTATTAATTCATAATATTTATCTAAAAATATTAATTCTTGTTCTTTTTGCTTTAATTTCTTATCTCTTTTTATATTTTTATATAAACATCCAATATTAGCAAATATCAGTGTTGCTGGTATAAACTTCATATATCCTCACTCAAATACTTTATAAATATTTCTTTAGTATTTCTATATTTGGTTTGGCTAACTTTTTCTACTTCAATATTGAATATTTTTACTTTGTTTTCTTCTTGCAATGCTTTTTCTAAGGATTTTTTTATTTGTTCTTTTTTTATTGGTTTTAATAATAAATATGTTGGTTTGGTTTTAAAAATTGCTTCCGAGTATTGACTATATGCTTTCATATATATTATCTTTATTTTAGGATTTTCCTGCTGTATCTTTTTGGCTATTTCTATACCATTTAATAAGTCTATTTTTATGTCTATACATAGTCTACTATTATTTTTTCATCATCAAAAACTGCTATTCCTAACATAAAAAACACCCCTTTGTGTCATTATATATAATAATAACATATATAAGGAGTGTAATATTTTCTATTTATTACATTTCGAAACTTAATTATTACATTTTATTGTTTTTGCTCTTATTTTAAAATTATTTGTTATAATTTTATACGTTTTAAATATACCACTTACGAATATTATTCCGGTTACTACTCCAGACGTGTCGATAAAAACATCTGTTAACATTAAACCTCTACCGGATACAAATGCTTAATGTATCTCATCTGAAGATGCATATATAATATTTGTTATTTTTCTACTTATTCCAGATGATTGTGTACTATTTGGGCTAGAAAATCCAAATATAGTATAAAATATGTCTAATAACAAAATTATTAATATTGTTATTAGACATATTTTATTTCATTTACTATATCCTGTTTTTTCTATTATTTGATTACTTATATTTTTTACTGTATCTGATGGCGAATAATCCTTTTGTTCAAATACCTCTTGATGTAATCTAGTTACATTACTTTCTAATGTAATTGGAATTCCATACCATCTATCCATAGTTTTTCCTTTTGTATCATATGGCCAACCTAAACTTTCTACTATTTTAAAGTTTGGAGCACTTGGCAATAATCCAAATATATCATTTGCTGTTATATTTGTATATACTCTTGGTAACACTTGGTCTACAAGTGTATTTAATTGACTAATATTAAATGTCTTTACTTTGTTTACTACTGCAGTTAATACATCTCTCATTCTTTCTGTTCTTTTATAATCTCCACCTGTTGCATATCTAATTCTTGCATATGCTAATGCTTGTTCTCCTGTTAAATTATATGTTCCTGCCTTTGTTATTCCAGATATATGAGGTACTTCTTCTGCTGTTATATTCATTGATATTCCTCCTATGTCGTCTATAATTTCTTTTACAGCATCAAAGTTTACAGTTACAAATTCTTTAATATTTAAATCTAAATTAGTATTTAAAGTCTTTATAGCAAGTGGTACCTCTCCATATGAATATGCATGTGTTATTTTATCAAGTCCATGCCCTTCGATTTGAACATATGTATCACGATAAACAGACATTAGTTTTACATCCTTGGTTTTGTTATTAATACTAGCTATTATAATACAATCACTTCTATTTCCTTTGTCATATGTATCTTCTCTTGAATCTATTCCAAATATTGCTATATTTCTATAATCAGCTAATTGTTCCTCTGCTTGTGCTGAAACATTCAAATCATTTTCATCTATATCAACTTTTTGTATTTTTGATAATTTACTATTTATATACCAATATGTTCCACCTATTATTATTGCCAATATAAGAACTAGTACTAGTACAATTATTCCAAAAGCTGTTAAACCTTTTTTATGTTTCTTTTCCTTTGACATTTTATTTCCTTCTTTCTAAATATTTTTTGAAAAAGACTATTTTTTTATTACTACATTTTATTTGGCATTTCTATACCAAGCAAGTTAGCTCCTATTTTTAGCACTTGTCCTACTGCATAAGTTAAATAGACTCTTGCATTTTGTGTATCTTTATTTTCTGTTATAATTTTATTCTCATTGTAAAACACACTATATGCTTTTGCTAAATCTATTAAATATCTCGCAAGAATAGATGGCTCTTCTTTTTCTGTTACTTGTTTTAATACATTTTCAAAATTGTATATTAATTTTATTATATTTTGCGAATACTCATCTAATAATTCTTTTATTTGTACACTTTTTAATTCTGGTATTTTCCCTGCTTTTTCTATTACACTTTTTGTTCTTACATATGTGTATTGTATATATGGTCCTGTTTCTCCTTGGAAGTTTAATATTTGATCCCATTCAAATATTTCGTCTTTTACTCTACTATTTGATAAATCGTTAAATATTACTGCTCCTATTCCTACTTTTTTTGCTATTTCTTCCTTGTTTTCTAAACTAGGATTTTTTTCTTCTATTATTATTTTAGCTCTCTGTATTGCTTCATTTAACAAATCCTCTAATTTTATTACTTTTCCCTCTCTTGTTGACATCTTTCCTGTTGGAAGTAATACCATTCCAAAAGGTATATGTTGTAATCCATCTGTATATTTTTTGTCTATTCCTAGTAATTTTGCTACTTCAAATACTTGCTTAAAATGTAATACTTGCTCATATGAAGTTAAATACAAAGCTTTATCAAAATCATATGTTCTTGCTCTATATAAAATTGCTGCTAAATCTCTTGTTGCATATGTTGTAGATCCATTAGATTTCTCTATTATACATGGAGTATTTATTCCTTTATCTTCCAAGTCAATAATTTTTGCTCCTTGTGATGAAATTAGTTTTCCTGTTTTTTCTAATATTTCTATAACTTCTGGCATTTTATCTGAATAAAAAGATTCTCCATTCCATGAGTCAAATTCACTACCTAATAAATCATATACTTTTTGAAATTCTTTTAAGCTTAAACTCTTAAATTTTTCCCATAGTTCTACACAATATTTATCTCCATTTTCTAGCTTTTTAAAATTATTCCTGCATTCTTCTAAGACTTTTTCATCTTCTTTACATAGATTATTTATTCTTATATATATTTTGGTTAATTCATCTATTGGATTTTCTTCTATATTATATTCTTTTCCCCAAAGTTTATAGCCTTCTATTAGCTTTCCAAATTGTGTTCCATAATCTCCTAAATGATTTATTCCAGTTACGTTATATCCTAAATGCTTATATATTTTATATAATGCTCCTCCTATTACTGTTGAACGCAAATGTCCAATATGGAACGGTTTAGCTATGTTAGGTGCAGAATAATCTATTACTATATTTTTTCTTTTTCCAATTTTAGACTTTCCATAGTTATCTTTATTATTTTCTATTTGATTTAATACTTCTTTTGTTATTATATCTTTATTTATATAGAAATTTAGATATCCTCCAACTACCTCCACTTTTTCTATTTCTTCTGGTGTAGTTTCTATTTTTTCCTTTATTTCATTAGCAATTACTGGAGGAGCCTTTCGTAACTCTTTTGCAAGACGAAAACATGGAAATGCATAATCTCCATTTTTGGAATCTTTTGGCATTTCTATATAGCTTTCTAATTCTTTTTCATTTAAGTTTGTTGCATCTGCTAATATTTCTGCTATTTTTTCTTTAAAGTCTATCATGTTTTTTCCTCTCTTTTAACTATTTTTTTCTATATATCTCCAAGAATCCTTGCACATATCTTCTAGTGTTTTTGTTGCTTCCCATCCTAATTCTTCTTTTGCTTTTTTAGGATCTGCGTAACAAGTTGCAATATCGCCTTCTCTTCTTGGAGCTATTTTATATGGTACCTCTTTTCCTGTTGATTTTTCAAAAGCTTTTACCATATCTAATACACTATAACCATTTCCAGTTCCTAAGTTATAAATATATAACCCTTCTCCTTCTTTTTCTAATTTCTTTAAAGCTGATACATGTCCTTTTGCTAAATCCACAACATGGATATAATCTCTTACTCCTGTTCCATCTGGTGTATTGTAATCATTTCCAAATACTGATAATTCTTTTAACGTTCCCGCTGCTACTCTCGCAATATATGGCATCAAATTATTTGGTATTCCTTGTGGTTCTTCACCAATTAATCCAGATTCATGAGCTCCTACTGGATTAAAGTATCTTAGAATACAAATATCCCAAGAATTATCAGAGGCATATAAATCTTTTAATATTTGTTCTATAAATAATTTTGAAGTTCCATATGGATTTGTAGTTCCTCCTATTTTGCAATCTTCTGTTAATGGTATTCTTTCTGGTTCTCCATACACAGTAGCTGATGAACTAAATATGAATTTTTTTACTCCATATTTTTTCATAGTTTCTAATAAAACTAAACACCCTGATATATTGTTATGATAATATTCTAATGGCTTTTGCATAGATTCTCCAACAGCTTTATAACCAGCAAAATTTAATACAGCTTCTATTTTATTTTCTTCAAATACTTTTTCTAACTTTTCTTTGTCTAAATAATCTATTTCATAAAATTTAAAATCTTTTCCTGATATTTCTTTTATTTTATCTAATACTTCTGGTTTGCTATTTGAAAAGTTATCTATTATAACTATTTCCTTTCCTGCTTTTAATAATTCTACAGCTGTATGACTTCCTATATATCCTGCTCCTCCTGGTAATAATATTGCCATTTTTTACCTCCTTGAATTTTTTTCTAATTTTATCACTATAGTAATAATTATGCAAGTTTTTTGTTTTTCTTTTTAGATTCATTTTTTGCATCTTTTTTGCATAAAAAATGAACCTATTTTTCCTATATGTTATAGGCTTTTTTAGGTTCTTTATTTTTTTGAAAATCACGAAAAATAACACAAATGTTTTTAGCGTTTTTTATAGTAAGTATAGGTGTGTGTATATATACAGCGCCAAGGCTCCCGTGTCTTTTTATTGTTATTTTTCTTTTTTCTTTAATTTCTTTTTCCATCCTTGTTGCAATAGCACTTGAAGAAAAGCCCCCACCACAACATAATAATATTCTAATCATTTAAACACCTCACTATTTGTTAGTATAACATACCCTCCATTTCAATGTAAGGGCTTTTATTTTTTTTGTAATTTTTATCTTATCTTTTTAAGTTTCACTTTTTTATCTTTTCATCATATTTTATAGTAGGTGATTTTATGTATCCTTATCAAAACCCCAATTATTATTACTATCAACCTCAGATGTATCCTTATTTTCAAAGAATGCCTAAAAAATTTAATTTACAACATACTCTTCATACAACGATACGAGGTATTCAAATCGCAAATCAAGTTATTCCTATTATCTATCAAGTAAAACCATTAATTGATAATACCAAACAAGGTTTGACTTTATTAAAAGCAATGAATCATTTAAATGACATAGATTTTGATGAAATAGAAAAGGAATTAAAACCAATTTCTAAAGAAAACAATGAAATATTTGAAAATATGTTATAATCATCTTTGAGGTGATAAAAGATGTTAGTAAAAGGTATTGTTCCTAGAGGTTATTGTAAAGGCGTTGTTCGTGCAATTGAAATAGCTAAAAAACAAGCACACCAAACAGCACCTGTTTATATTCTAGGAATGATTGTACATAATCAATATATTGTAAATGCTTTAGAAGATTTAGGAATTCAAACAATTGATATCAAAGGAAAAACACGATTAGAACTATTAGATGAAATCAATGAAGGAAAAGTCATTATTACTGCTCATGGAGCAAGTCAAAAAGTATTTGATAAAGCGAAAGAAAAAGGTTTAGAAGTAATTGATGCCTCTTGTTTAGATGTAATTAAAACTCATGATCTTATTCAAGATAAATTAAATGAAGGTTATGAAATTTTGTATATTGGTAAAAAGGGACATCCTGAAGCAGAAGGTGCAATTTCAATTGATGAAAAAAGAATTCATTTAATAACAAATATAGATGATTTAAAAACAATAGATCCTACTAAAAAATATGTTATGACTAATCAAACAACAATGTCTCTTTATGATGTTTATGATTTATGCGAAAAAGCAA
>ENA-ORTF01004113-ORTF01004113.1-human-gut-metagenome-genome-assembly--contig:-NODE-4113-length-11503-cov-2.153477_pt1 | contig 11503 bp, 9 predicted proteins | sample MGYA00241908_ERZ509180 | MGnify/ENA primary metagenome ERZ509180 (study PRJEB26280, sample SAMEA2338814) | human gut metagenome | biome: human gut; feature: human-associated habitat; material: faeces... | reverse complement strand
AGAGCACCGAAAAACTCAACGCTGTTCTGCACGAATTCGGGGAATATATCATCGGCAGAATGGGGATACCTTATCATGAAAAGCAGATGAACATCATCAGTGTGGTCATGGATGCCCCCCAGGAAAAAGTCAGTGCCCTGTCGGGGAAGCTGGGAATGATCCCCGGAGTCAGCACAAAGTGCCTGTATGCCCCGGACGCGCAAAAAGCCCCAAAATAAAAAGGTTGTCAATTCCTCCAACTTATGCTATAATTGCAAAATGACTGCGACTGGATACAGACCCGCAAGGGTATAAAGGAGGAAATGTTATAATGAGTTTACAGGTTGAAAAGTTAGAGAAAAACATGGCCAAGCTGACCATCGAAGTATCTGCTGAAGAACTGGAGAAGGCAATCGAAGGTGCTTACCAGAAGAATAAGAACAAGATCAGCATTCCCGGTTTCCGTAAGGGCAAAGCTCCCCGTAAGATGATCGAGCAGATGTACGGCAAGTCCGTATTCTATGAGGATGCAGCAAATGCTCTGATCCCCGATGCTTACGATAAGGCTCTGGAAGAGTGTGAGGAGCAGATCGTATCTTCTCCGAAGATCGATGTGACCCAGTTAGAGGCCGGCAAGCCTTTCATCTTTACCGCAGAGGTTGCTCTGAAGCCTGAAGTTACTCTTGGCAAATACAAGGGTGTGAAGGTTGACAAGATCGACGTTAAGGTAAGCGATGAGGATATCGACGCTGAGATCAACAGAGAGCGTGAGAGCAATGCCAGAACCATCAGCGTGGAAGACCGTGCTGTTAAGGACGGCGATATGACCGTTATCGATTTCGAAGGTTTTGTAGACGGTGTTGCATTTGAGGGCGGCAAGGGTGAGAACTATCCCCTGACCATCGGTTCCGGTTCCTTCATTCCCGGTTTTGAAGAGGCACTGGTTGGTGCTGAACTGAACAAGGAGACCGAAGTAAACGTAACCTTCCCTGAGGATTATCATGCAACCGAGCTGGCAGGCAAGCCTGCAGTATTCAAGTGCACCGTTAAGGAGATCAAGGAGAAGCAGCTTCCTGATCTGGATGACGAGTTCGCAAGCGAGGTATCCGATTTCGATACTATGGCTGAGTATAGAGAAGATGTACAGAAGAAGCTGACTTCCAAGAAGGAAGAGGAAGCTAAGATTGCCAAGGAAGAGGCAGTTCTGGATGCAGTGATCGCAGACGCTCAGATGGAGATCCCCGATGCTATGTTAGAGACCCAGCAGAGACAGCTGTTAGAGAACTTTGCACAGAGAATCCAGGCACAGGGAATCACTCTGGAGCAGTACATGCAGTTCACCGGTCTGACCGCTCAGACCATGATGGAGCAGCTGAAGCCCGAAGCACTGAAGAGAATCCAGTCCCGTCTGGTTCTGGAAGCTGTAGCAGCTGCTGAGAAGATGGAAGCTACCGAGGAAGACTTCGAAGCTGAAGTTAAGAGCATGGCAGAAGCTTACCAGATGGAAGCTGACAAGGTAAAAGAGCTTCTGGGTGAGCAGGGCGCTAAGCAGGTGAAGGAAGATATCTGTGTAAGAAAGGCAGCTGATTTCATCGTAGACAACGCTAAGGAAGCAAAGGCTGCAGCCAAGAAGACCACCAAGAAGGAAAAGGCAGCAGAAGAGAAGCCCGAAGAAGCATAATATATGCTTTAAGATACGATAGAAAGAGAAAGCGGATTCCCACATCCGCAGGGAGGTGGGGATACGCTTTCTTTTAAATTTTTATTAAATCTTCGGAATCTCGTTGAAAAAGCCTGATAAGTAGGATACGATAGTAATATTAATCAGAAGCAATGGAGGTTTTAGAATATGAGTTTAGTACCTTACGTCATTGAACAGACCAGCAAAGGTGAGCGGTCTTATGATATTTATTCCAGACTGTTGAAGGACAGAATCATTTTTCTGGGAGAGGAAGTCAATGAGACTTCTGCCAGCATCATTGTAGCACAGCTGCTGTTCCTGGAAGCAGAGGATCCGGATAAGGATATCCATTTGTATATCAACAGCCCGGGCGGAAGCGTTACTGCAGGTATGGCAATTTATGATACCATGAAATATATCAAGTGCGATGTGTCCACCGTATGTATTGGTATGGCAGCCAGCATGGGAGCTTTCCTTTTAGCAGGCGGTGCCAAGGGCAAGCGTTTTGCACTGCCCAATGCAGAAATTATGATTCATCAGCCACTGGGTGGAACACAGGGTCAGGCTACCGAGATTGAGATCGCAGCAAAGCATATTCTTCGTACCAAGGAGAAGTTGAACCGTATGCTGGCTGAGAACACCGGCAAGGATTATGAGACCATCTGCGCAGACACCGAGAGAGATAACTGGAAAAGCGCTGAGGAAGCTTGTGAGTATGGTCTGATCGATAAGGTGATCACCTTCCACGAGGCATAAAACAACAGGAGTATAATAATGGCAGGAAAAAATTCCGGAAATGACATCAGATGTTCATTTTGTAACAAGACCCAGAGTCAGGTCCGCAAGCTGATCGCGGGACCTGCCGGGGTATATATCTGTGATGAGTGCGTAGACATCTGCGCAGACATCCTGGAGGAAGAACTGGAAGATGAAGAAGTGGAAGAGACTGCGAGTCCCGACATTAACCTTCTGAAACCCAAGGAGATCAAGAACTTCCTGGATGAATACGTCATCGGACAGGAGGAGGCCAAAAAAGTCCTCTCCGTTGCGGTGTACAATCATTACAAAAGAGTAACGGCTCCCAAGGATCTGAATGATGTGGAGCTGCAAAAGAGTAATATTATCATGGTAGGCCCTACCGGTTCCGGTAAGACTTACCTGGCCCAGACACTGGCCAAGATCATCAATGTACCGTTTGCTATCGCAGATGCCACTACATTGACTGAGGCCGGTTATGTAGGCGAAGATGTAGAGAATATTCTGTTGAAGCTGATCCAGGCGGCGGACTACGATGTGGAACGTGCCCAGTACGGTATCGTATATATTGACGAGATCGATAAGATCACGAAAAAGAGCGAGAATGTATCCATTACCCGTGATGTATCCGGAGAAGGTGTACAGCAGGCTCTGTTAAAAATCATCGAGGGTACTGTGGCAAGCGTACCTCCCCAGGGAGGCAGAAAGCATCCTCATCAGGAACTGATCCAGATCGATACCACCAACATTCTGTTTATCTGCGGCGGTGCTTTCGATGGACTGGAGAAGATCGTAGAGTCCAGACTGGATCGTAAGGCCATCGGTTTCAATACGGAGCTGGGCAGAAGAGAGGATAAGGATATCAGCGAACTGCTGCAGGAAGTAACTCCTCATGATCTGGTGAAGTTCGGTCTGATCCCTGAGTTCGTAGGACGTGTGCCTATCTGTGTATCCTTACGGGGACTGGACAGAGAAGCACTGATCCGTATTCTTCAAGAGCCGAAGAACGCTCTGGTAAAACAGTACCAGAAGCTGTTCCAGATGGATAACGTAGAATTGAGTTTTGAGCAGGATGCCATCGAGGCTATTGCTGACAAGGCACTGGAACGCAAGACCGGAGCCAGAGGCTTACGCTCCATTATGGAATCCGTAATGATGGATACCATGTATGAAATTCCTTCGGATGACACCATCGAAGAATGTGTTGTCACCAAGGCGGCAGTGGATGGAGAGAGCGAGCCCCTCACCATACATGATGAATCTCTGAAAAAGGCAAAATAATCCGGGCGCTGCCTTGTGGTCACACAGGGCAGCGTTTTGTGCAAAAAAGCAGAAAGAAAAAGGTATTTTTATGATCATAAAGAATGTAAGTCTGGAAACGGTCTGTGGTATTACCAGCAAGCTTCCGGAAAATATACATCCCGAAGTGGCATTCGCCGGGAAAAGTAATGTCGGCAAATCCTCTCTGATCAACGGATTGATGAACCGTAAGTCTCTGGCCAGGACCAGTTCCCAGCCGGGCAAGACACAGACCATCAATTATTACAACATTAACGATGAAATCTACTTTGTAGATCTGCCTGGCTACGGCTATGCACAGGCCAATGAGCATGTGAAAGCCCAGTGGGGTAAGATGATCGAAGATTATCTGCATAAATCCAAACAGCTGAAGCTGGTATTTCTGCTGATCGATATCCGGCATGCACCCTCAGAGAACGACCGGATCATGTATGACTGGATCCGTCGCAATGGCTACGATCCCATTATCATTGCCACCAAGCTGGACAAGATCAACCGCAGTCAGATACAGAAGCAGGTGAAGCTGATCCGCACCACCCTGCAGGCCGGAGCGGATACACAGATCGTACCTTATTCCGCACAGACGAAACAGGGAAGGGAAGAAATCTACGAGATCCTGGACGGTGTCTTGGCTGCAGAGGATCCTGCACAGGAATAGACAGTAGGAATGGTGAATGAGTGTAGAGACATAATGCGTGAGAGAGTGAGAGTATATGAAGAAATATTGTAAAGCCTTAGTGAATCTGGGTGTGGCATTTATTATATTGCTGTTGATCGTTTTCCTGGTGCCGAAGCTGTTAGTATTCTTTGCACCGTTTGTAGCAGGCTGGATCATAGCGTTGATCGCCAGTCCCCTGGTGCGTTTTTTTGAGGAAAAGGTAAAGATCAAGCGAAAAGCGGGAAGTGCATTTGTCATTGTGGCGGTCATCGCACTGGTGATATTGATCCTCTATCTGGTAGGGGCGAAGTTAACCGATGAGATCATGGGATTGATCGGTGCACTGCCGGATATCTGGGACAGTGCGGAGAATGATTTTGCCGATATCGGGCAGAACCTGAGCGTTATCTATAACCGTTTTCCCGTGGATGTACAGCAGAGCATCATGGATGTCATCAATCAGATCGGAAGCTATGTGGGAGATCTGCTGGGGAAGATCGGCACCCCTACGATCAATGCCGTGGGCAATTTTGCCAAGCAGGTTCCTTCGATCCTGATCGGACTGATCATGGCACTGCTTTCTTCCTATTTCTTCGTAGCAGAGAGAGATCAGCTGGCAGCCTGGTTCCGTAAGCACACACCGGCGGAAGTACTGTCCTGGTATTATATGTTGAAGCGCGGACTGGTCAAAGCAGTAGGCGGATATCTTAAGGCACAGCTTAAGATCGAAGTGTGGATGTATCTGCTATTAGTCATCGGATTTGCCATTCTGCAGGTAGACTATGCGTTGTTGATCGCACTTGGGATCGCATTTCTGGATTTCCTGCCTTTTTTTGGAACCGGAACTGTTATGGTCCCCTGGGCAATTATCAAAATCTTAAGCTCTGATTATAAAATGGCCATAGGACTGCTGATCATCTGGGGCATCGGACAGCTGGCGCGTCAGCTGATCCAGCCGAAGATCGTGGGAGATTCCGTGGGAATGCCGCCTCTGCCGACCCTGTTCCTTCTGTACATAGGATATAAGCTGGGCGGTGTCGTAGGAATGATCGTGGCAGTGCCCATTGGTCTGATCGCTCTGACCATGTATCAGGAGGGCGCTTTACAGACGACCAAGGACAGCGTGAAGATCCTGACAGCCGGGATCAATCATTTCCGCAGACTGAAGCCGGAGGATATGGACGAAGTGCGGCAGATGCAGGAGAGAGACCGGAGGCTGAGCGAGGAACTGGCCAGACAGGCAGCAGAGGAAGAGGCTCAAAAAGAAGCCCAAAAAGAAGCTCGAAAAGAAGCTTTTGCGAAAAAACAGAAAGAAAAGAAATCATGAGAAATATCAGACTGCGACTGCAATATGAAGGAACCAGATATCAGGGGTGGCAGAAACAGACATCCACAGACAATACGATTCAGGGAAAAATGGAAGTTCTTTTGACGAAAATGTGCGGGGAGCCTGTGGAGATCGCAGCCAGCGGCAGAACGGATGCAGGAGTGCATGCGTTGGGACAGGTGGCGAATTTCCATACGGAATCTGACATGAGTACAGAAGAGATCATGGCCTATTGTAACCGGTATCTGCCAGAGGATATTGCCGTGGTGGAGGTGTCGGAGGCGGCACCCAGGTTCCACAGCAGACTCAATGCCACCGGGAAGCGTTACCGTTACCGCATCATCAACAGTCAGATCCCGGATGTATTCTGGAGACGCTATGCACTGGAAGAACCGGAAAACCTGAATCTGGATGCCATGCGGGAAGCAGCGGAACTTTTGCTGGGGGAACATGATTTCAAGGCATTTACTTCTGCCAAAAAGAGTAAGAAATCCACAATCCGCAGAATCGATGAAATCAGGATCGAACAGATTGAAGACCGGATAGAATTTGTATTTACGGGTAACGGATTTTTGCATCACATGATCCGTATTCTCATGGGAACCCTCCTCGAGGTCGGAAAGGGAATCCGGACACCGGAGAGTGTGACGGATGTACTGGAGTCCGGAGACAGAGCGAAGGCGGGAGCGCTGGTGCCGGCCAAAGGCCTGGTACTGGAAGAAGTTTTTTACACCTGAAAAATAAAAATACTGCAACTTTTTGCCCTACAATTGCGTCTATGTAGTTGTAGGGTTTCGTTTTACCATGAAATCGTAAATAAGCTGCGTGAGTGCTTGCACGCAAAGCAGTGTATTTACGATTCCATGAGCGAAGCGTCTTATTCATGAAATAAAAGATGAGCCGCTTAGCGGCGTCGACTGCGGAGCAGGCGCTTTTATGAATACATGCGGCGGTGAACTGTTAAGCGTTACAGGAAGCGCGCCCTGTTGGTTCGTGGTGAGGTCGGGGAAAGGAGAAAATTACAGATTTGAGAATTGATTCCGCAAGCATAGGAATGGATTCCGCCAGAAGCTATCACGCTTCTAAGACAAGCGTCAGACGATTTGAGATAACGGATTATCAGGCAGGTCTGACAGATGTATCCACTAAGGGACAGAAGACACCGAATGGTGAGGATACCACACAGAACACGGAGGAACAGGAGAACACTGCAGAGAACACCACGATGACAGCCAAAGACTGGCAGAGTCGTTTGCTGGTATCTTCTGCCAGATGGGATATGCGAAGCAGTGCCAGTGAACAGACATTGTCTACCATCCGGGAATATACGGTGCGTTATATTTTTGATTTATTATTCCCGTCCAGGAACAGCACTTTGCGGGACTGGATGCAGGAAAACGGATGGAGCAGCGGTAATCAGACCGGAAACAGCTGGAATACAGGGAATAGCGTAAATAATACCCAGACGAATTCCGGCAGCACACAGGGAACCGCAACACCTGCGTCAGACGTGTTCAATCTGGTCACGTCCCGTGTGAAAATATTGAACTATGTGAGCGAGACCTGGAACATAGAACAGGAGGATACCAGTTTTTCCACCGTGGGAAGCGTACGGACCAAGGATGGCAGAGAGATCAATTTTAATGTAAATGTAAATATGAGCCGCAGATGCGAGGAATACTACAAAGAGCAACTCAATGTAGCAGAATTCACGCTCCATGATCCGCTGGTGATCAACCTGGATACTGATGTGGCAGAAGTGTCGGATCAGACCTTTTATTTTGATCTGGATGCCGATGGCAAGGAAGAAGAGATCTCCGTGCTGAATGGCAGCGGCTATCTGGCACTGGACAAGAACGGTGACGGCACTATCAACGACGGCAGTGAGCTGTTCGGCACCCGGAATGGGGATGGCTTTGCAGATCTGGCGCAGTATGATGAGGATGGCAATGGCTGGATCGATGAGAACGATTCCATCTGGTCAAAATTAAAAATCTGGTGCAAGGATGAAAACGGCAACGACGTACTGTACAAACTTTCTGACAAGGGTGTCGGTGCTATCTGTCTGCAAAACGCTTCTACGGATTTTACCCTGCAGGGAGACCGTAAGGCTCAGGACGGCACTACCAATGCCAATGCGACCAATGCTGTGGTCCGCAAGACCGGTATTTTCTTATACGAAAACGGAAATGTGGGTACGGTACAGCACGTGGATATGGCTGCCTATGCCGCACAGGCATAGAATAAATATAACTATTCAGTTACTTCGCCCTATAAATAGCATCAAATGTTCTTACGAATGCAAACATTCGACGCTATTTACATGGCTCTGAATAGTTCCAAATAAATGCAAATTTCATATCGAAGACATTCTGAATAAAACCCATGAATCGGGCAAGACTATAGGATAAACCAGGGAAAGTGGTTGAAACGATTGTATAGCAGGCAGTTGACTCAGGGAACAGGAAGGATGCGGATAGGATATGAGAAGAAATAAAAAGAGCGGTATTAACAAAGAACGTATTATAATGTTAGCCTCTTCAGCCTTTGTACTGGCAGCATTGACCATGACAGGGGTCTATATGAAGGGGCAGAATGTGGAGTCCAGGGATGATGGTTATACCTTGGACTTCACTGCGCTTCCCAACAATGCGGATGACAAATTACAGGAGATCACGGAGAATAACGACGAACATCTTCTGAAGGAGGACGAGAACATCCCCGGACTGACGGCAAATAATACAGCGGGAAATGAGATCGCGGGAACTCCTGTCACCGAGGATGATCTGGACTATATGCCCCAGGAGGTAGGCTCCGGCAACGTAGAGATTCCGGGGCTGACGGATCAGGAGACCCTGCTGGAGGCCGCACAGAAAGAGCAGCAGAATTCCGATGCCGACCGACAAAAGGAAGAGACCGGGGGAAAGCAGACAGCAGGCGGGGATGTGGTCGTTGAGAAGACACTGCACTTTGCAGAAAGCGACGGATTACAGCAACCGGTGCAGAGTGATATTCTGATGCATTACTCTATGGACAAGAGCCTTTACTTTGCCACACTGGATCAGTACAAGTACAATCCGGCTACGATCTTTTCCGCGGAAGAAGGCATGACGGTAACCGCCTGTGCGCAGGGAAAAGTAACTTCGATTTTTGAAAATGAGGAGATCGGCAAGGCGGTGACCCTGGATCTGGGTGACGGCTATGAGGCTACTTATGGACAGCTGACGGAGATCACAGTGAAAGAGAATTCCTATGTGAATCCCGGCGACACCATCGGCAGTGTGGCAGCGCCCACGAAATACTACAGCACCGAAGGAAGCAACGTATACTTTGCTCTGACCCACAACGGGGAACCGGTGAACGGGGAGGCATTGTTCCGCTGATGTATATTGTAGGAGGCAGGATCCTGACCATGGCGGGCAGAGAGATCCCCGAAGGGATCCTGCAGATAAGAAACGGGAAAATTGCACAGGTAGGTGCCAGAGGTGAGGTGAAGTTACAGCCGGAAGAAGGAGAGCAGGTAGTGATCGCGAAAAATGCGCTGATCATGCCGGGCATCATTGAGGCACACTGCCATATGGGTATCATGGAAGAAAAAAAGAGCACGGAAGGGGATGACTGTAATGAGACAGTGGATCCCCTGACACCGGCTCTGCGGGCTATCGATGGTATTAATCCCATGGATGCAGCCTTTGACGATGCGGTGCGGGCCGGAATTACTGCAGCCATGATCGGACCCGGAAGCTCTAATGTGGTGGGCGGCCAGTTTGCCATGGTAAAGACTAAGGGGCGCCGGATCGACGACCTGATCCTGAAATCACCGGCGGCCATGAAGGTGGCCTTTGGAGAGAACCCCAAGGTCAATTATTCCGGGCAGAACAAAAGTCCTGTCACTCGTATGGCCATCGCCGCCATGCTGCGCAGGGAACTCTGGGAGAGCAGAGAATATCTGCGGCAAAAGCAGGAAGCGGCGGAGAAGGGAGAGTATTTTGCACCGGATTTTGAAAAAGAGTGCTATCTTCCGGTACTGCGGGGAGACATCCCGTTAAAAGCCCATGTCCACCGGGTGGACGATATTTTCACAGCAATCCGCATTGCAAAAGAATTCGGTATAAAAATGACGATGGATCATTGCTCGGAAGGTCATCTGGTGGCGGAAGAACTGGCGAAGGAAGGATTTCCGGCCATTGTGGGACCGGATCTTACCAGCCGGAACAAGATCGAGGTGCAGAACATGTCTTTTAAGACCGCCGGAGTGCTGAACCGGGCCGGTGTGATGGTCGCCATCACCACGGATCATCCGGTGTCACAGATCCAGACACTGCCGTTGTGTGCCGGACTTGCGGTAAAAGCGGGACTTCCAATGGAGGAAGGTTTCCGGGCCATCACCATTTATCCTGCGAAAATCTGTGGCGTGGCAGACCGCATTGGCAGCCTGGAAGTGGGGAAAGATGCAGACATTGCCATTTTCGACGGAAATCCTATGGAAATTTTCACACGAACCCTTTATACTATTATCAACGGGGAGATTGTGTACTGTAATGTCCCCAGGGAATGACCGGAGGAATATTTTGAGATACAGCAGGAAAAGTGCAGGGATCCTGTCCCTGCTATTACTATTTAACAGTATAGGTATGAACGCCTGCGGGCAGGCAACGGCAGAGACAGGGCATGTAAGCATAAGTATGACCGGCATGGAAAACACACCGGTCATCAACTATACAGTGCCTACGCTGACACCCAATGTGCTGGTGGATCAGCAGGGGTATGCCGCGGTCGGTGAAAAACAGGCAGTGGTGAAGGGCAGACAGCCGGTAGAGACTTTCCGGCTGGTGGACCGGGAGACCGGAGAGACGGTCTATGAAGGCACGGTAAAGCAGACAGATTACAACGGGGAGCTGTCTCTGTACATCGGAACAGCGGATTTCACGGACTATACCGGGGAAGGTGAGTTCTATCTGGAGTGTGACAATGTGGGAAGATCCCTGACATTTTCTCTGAAAGAAGACCACTATCAGGAACTGTTGGAAGCGTTGTGCACGGATGTTCATGACAGATGTCAGGATCGCAGTATTACCGAGGATGAGATCATCACTTTGCTGGAGGCCTGTGAGTGGTATCCGCAGGTGCTTGCGGATGATAATGGCAATGATATCCCGGATCTGCTGGAATCTATTGCCGACTGGCTGGAAAAAACGGCCAACGACACAGAAAAGCCGGAACCGGAGAACATGTGTTACGTGGCGGTGATGGCAAAATTCAGTTATCTGTACCAGAAATATGATGTGCAATATGCCACACAATGTCTGCAGCATGCGTCGTCGGTGTACACCAAGCTGATGTCGACATCCGGCAGAGATGCGGAGAAATTCATGGCGCTGACGGAGCTTTACCGGGCGGCGGGACTATACACTTACCGCAATCAGATCCTGGAGTATAAGGACTTTTTCGAGGATAATACCAGTTATCTGGAAGAAACGGCCTATCTGTATGGCTCCATGACGTATCTGGCCACCAGACAGCCGGTGGATGTGGACCTGTGCACTGTATTCATGGAAAGCATCCGGAATTGGGGCGAGGAGCTGGCCAAACGTTCCCATAACATGATCGATGCCGTAATGAATGTCAACAATGGAACCGAGGATCTGCTGAAGCGGGCAGAAGAATTGTCCTGTGCTAATTATGTGTTATACAGTTATCAGTACACGGAGATTTTAGAGGATTTTCTGCATTACCTGATGGGACGGAACCGGGATTCGGTGAGTTATTATCCCGAAGAGGGAGACACTGCGGATTATCTTCT
>ENA-ORTF01004103-ORTF01004103.1-human-gut-metagenome-genome-assembly--contig:-NODE-4103-length-11532-cov-3.214080_pt1 | contig 11532 bp, 10 predicted proteins | sample MGYA00241908_ERZ509180 | MGnify/ENA primary metagenome ERZ509180 (study PRJEB26280, sample SAMEA2338814) | human gut metagenome | biome: human gut; feature: human-associated habitat; material: faeces... | reverse complement strand
ACCGCCAGCCGGCATATACAAAACGCCGCCAATTTTGGCATCTTGCAGCGGTGTCTGATTATAAATCAACGAGAACAGATAAATTAACATCTGCATATCCAACCCATACCGCAGATTTCCAAATGAAAAGCTCTTCGTTCCGCTCTTATAGTCAATGATTCGCACGCAAGTCTTCCCGTCCAGTTCGCAGGTATCCACACGGTCAATAATGCCTTCAATTTGCAAGCTGTGCCCGTCCTCTGTCAGAGCTTTCAGCGGTGGGAATGCCGTATGATTCTGAATCGGCAGTTCCAAATAATGCGGATAAAACCGAGTCTGCCGCAGTTCCGCCTGTACGTGCAGCAAGGTAATCAATAGCTGTCGCTGGACTTCCGCATAAACTGCATAACTTCTGGGGTCTTTGGAGAAGTCGCCGCCCAGTGCGGTATTCCAATACTGATTCACCCAATATTGCAGCTTTTTCTCCAATTCTTCGGGAGTGAGTGCCAGAAATGCATCTCGTGTATGATTCCGCAGCATCTGCTCCAGACAGTAATGAATCAGGTTTCCTTGATTGACAGGGTCTAACTGGATTTTTTTCCGTGCATACAAATGCAAGGCACTGCCGCAGAAAAACTGAAACGGACAGAGCCGATAGGTTTCTAGCTTCGATGCAGACAGGTGCAGCTGCTTGCCCAAAAGCTGTTCCATATGCTTGGATTCTGTAATGGAGAAGTCCATTTGCTGATGCACGCTCTGCAAATAGGCGATTTTCTGAGCATAGACGGGCTGCTGCTGCAAAACGTTCTGCACGGCTGCAATCGCAGCGGAATGCTCCGAAAAGTTCCGGACATAGTGATAATAGGCAGACTGCATGGTAGTTGCATAGTAAGAAAGTGGGATTTGAGCTTCTGTCTGTAGCAACTGTTTGCCGTTCGGAAACCATTCTGGAATCTGTCCCAGCAAGAAAGAGGGATAACTTTTTTGGTTGGCAGTATCCACCAGCGGATAGGTCAAGTAGAGTTCCTGAGCCGGAGCAGAAATTGTTTTATAGACAGCAAGCCGTTCATCTGCCAGTATTTTTTGCAACGATTTCCGGATGACCAGCTGCTTTTCTTCCATCAGACGGTATTCCCGTTCGGAAAATAAATCTGCTGCCAGTCCGGTTGCTGGAAATGCCCCTTCGCTGCAATGAATGACAAATACGATTTTCGGGTCACGCAGACGAGAACGTCCGGTCTGCCCAATCAAAACCGCATCCAAGGTGCGAGGTGGTGTTGCATAGGTAATCGTCTGAAACAGATAAGAAATCGTCTGGCAAAAATCTGCTATTGTCATTGGCTTTTTACAGTATAAGCGGTAAATGGTATCTAAAATCGAGAGAAACTGTTCCCAGATATATTTTGCATCCTGCTGCTGGGCAATTGTTTTTTCTGCATCTTCGGATTGACAGGAGGCGGAAAGCTGTTCCAGCAGCTTTGTTTTCTCTATGTGTTCATATAAGGCGTTGCAATAATCCGCCCCTGTATTGCAGTTAAAAAACGTCTGTTTCAGCTCTAAAATCGGCGTTACCAACTGCTGACGGGTCTGCTCCATCTCTGCTTGTTCTTCCTGTAGAGATTCTTTTTCTGGTACAGGAAATGGTACTTCCCACGTTTTTCCCTTGATGTTCCACTGATAGCAATAGTTCTCCAGTTTCGACAGAGCGAGCCAATCACAGCCGGAAAAGCCTGCCTTTGCATATCGCAACAGACAATCCGTCTGCAAATGCCGCTGCTGTACCAATTCCAGCAGGGTCAACAGGGATACGGAAAACGGATGATGCAGAACCGAAACTGCCGTATCCAGATAAAACGGCAATTCATAGCGAGAAAATGCATGGTGCACAATTGGGCGGTATGCCTCTAAATCGTTGGTCAGAATGGCAATGTCGTTGCAGTGCAAGGTATCATCCTGCATCAGCTGTTTTCGAATGGTTGCACAGACATATTCCAGTTCAGAAACCGCATCTCGTGCTTCAAAAATATGAATGTGCTCTGCCTGTTCCGGACAGGCTGCAATCGAACCAGACCGGAAAACCGTCTTACTCAGATAGGCAAGGTCTGCACTGGAAAACCGCTTGGTTTCTGCACAAAATTGCACATCACTGGCAATGTGAAACCGCTTCGCCAATTCGAGCATCCGGTTTCGGGTTTCCTGTACGGTTGCAAAGAGCGTATCTGCAGATTCGCTCTGTTCTTCCATTCGCAGCGTGATATAGATATCAGCAGCCGTTCCAACCATGACTTCCAGCATGGCATATTCATCTTCGGTGAAGCTTTCAAATTCATCAATGAAAATGGTTTTTCCGAGGAAAAAGTCTGCTCCATTGGCAATGCTGGCTGCCTCTGTAATATCTGTCAAGGCATCCTGCAAATGATGCTCTTCCAAAAGCGATTCGTATTCCTGATAGATGTTTGCGACATCCTGCAACTTATCCCGCAGCCGTCCGGAGCATTGCTGTGCCGTTTCAAAGAGGGCGGAGGAATCCGTTCCGTTCCGCCGCAGCACCGATAAAATCTGTTCGAGATGTTCCATGAAGTCGGTCTTTCCGCACTGCCGGTCAAAAAAATACAGCACTTGATTTTGCCGAACCGTCTGCACTGCCTGCAAGAACAGGGCTTTCCGAACGGTCGCATCGGCATATTGTGCTGCATGTTTCCCATATTTTTGAAACAGCATCCGGCTGATGGAAGTGAAGCTGTGCGTTTCCAACTGATTAAAGGCAGTTGCACCTAAAAAGTGATAGAGTTTTTTATCAAATTCATAAGAAAATTGTTCTGGAACAAGAATGATGCAGTCCGGCTCTTGTGGCAGCAGCTGTCGGATTTTCTGCATGAGCAGGGTTGATTTTCCTGTTCCCGAACCGCCGGCGATGATATGTAACATGAAGAATCTCCTTGTAAATAGAAAATACTGCAAGGCAGAAGTACCTTACAGTATTCTTTTCTCTTAAAGATTGGTTTCAACACTGATTTCCCGATGGGGAACTGGCGTTGAAAAGACGATTTGCGTAGACGTATTGCCGAACCGCTGAATTTTTCCGATAAACGTATCCAATTCCTGTGTGGACGGGAACGAAACCTTAATCAGCATCGAATAAACGCCGGTCACACAGTTACATTCCAATACATTCGGACAGCTGTTAATGAAAGGATAAAATTCCGCTTTCTGGTCAGCAGACAATTCCAAATTGATAAATGCGGTAATATGGTACCCCAGCTTTTGTCGGTCAATAATCGTATTATATCCCAAAATAATTCCTTGTTTTTCCAACTTGTCAATTCTGGAGGAAACAGCAGGGGCTGACAAAAATACTTTCGATGCCAGTACTTTCAGCGGTGCTCTCGCATTTTCCTGCAACAATGTAATGAGCATTGCATCAATTTTATCCATCACGGAATCTCCTTTCCAAACTTTCATTTTTTCGCATGCTCTTTCAAAAAAGCGGCATGCCATCGCATATGACAATATTATAACAAAGAAAGATGTACGAACGTTAAATTTAAAATAAAACTTTTATGCAAACTTTCTTTTTTTATTTTTTTCGGTTGTGAATCCGATTTTTCGTTTGTTGTACCTCTTGTAAATTCGTGTTGAGATACTGTTCGGTTTCGGTTAATAAGTGCATGACATAACTTTCCGAGGCGTTCTTGATTTCCTCAGAGGCAGCCTGTGCCTTGGTCAGCATTTCCACTGCCCGTTCCCGTGCTTCCATGGTAATGGTCTGTTGTTCCACCAATTTTTTTGCACGCTGTTCGGCTTCCTGCACAATGCGTTCCCCGTTGGTCTGGGCTTCTTGGATGATGCGGTCGCAGTCAAATTCAATCAGCTTTGCACGGCGGATTTCCTCCGGCTTATTCATCCGCATATCGTTAATCAGTTCCCGCAGCCGGTCACCATCCACAATCACTTTATGAGAGGCAAACGGAATGGGCTTTGCATGATCCAAAAGCTGATCCATCAAATCCAGGATTTCATCAATTTTCATGTTGGTAACTCCTTTGAGAGGCGTTGCAAAATCTCATCGTGCAGCACATCCGGAACAAAATGCCGAATATCGCCGTTGAATGCCGCAATTTGTTTCACGACACTGGAACTGAGATACATATTTTCGGTGCAGGCAGTCAAAAAAATGGTTTCTGCCTGGTCATATAGCTTTTTGTTGGCAAGTGCCATTTGAAATTCATATTCAAAGTCGCTGACTGCCCGCAAGCCCTTGACAATTGCAATTGCATGCACGTCCCGCACATAGTCCACCAATAGCCCACCGGAAAGGTCGACTCGCACATTCGGCAAATCGGTCGTCACCCGTGTAATCATGGAAACCCGTTCCTGTGGGGTAAAACTTTCATTGGATTTCATGATATTTTTGGAAACCAACACAATCAATTCATCAAACAGCTTCGAGGCACGGCGGATGACATCCAAATGCCCCACTGTTACCGGGTCGAAACTTCCGGGATAAACTGCAATTCTCTTCAATTTTGCGTCACTTCTTCCTTATAAATGTACACGGTTACTGCAATGCTGCCGTACGAATACGTTTTCTTTTTCCGCCAGACACCCAGTTCCTCCGGCAGTTCCAATTCCCGTTCGTGTTCACAGATAATCTTTCCATCCGGTGCAACGTGGTGTTCCAACAGCAACAGCATTTCCTGAATGGTATCGTGCCGATACGGCGGGTCTAAAAAGACCAAATCCCATTGCATCGTGGGGGCACTGCTCTTTAAGAATGCAGCTGCTTCCGTCTGAATGACTTCTGCCTGCTCCGAAAAGCCAGCGGCTGCAACATTCTCCCGAATGACAGACAGTGCCTTTGGAGAATGGTCAATCAAATATGCCCGTTTTGCTCCACGGCTCAACGCTTCCAGACCCAGCTGTCCGCTGCCTGCAAACAAATCCAGAACGGTTGCCTGCGGCAAGTCAAACTGAATGGAGGAAAAAATGGCTTCTTTCACCTTTTCGGTGGTTGGGCGAACATCCATTCCCTCTAACGTCTTTAATCGTCTGCCCCGTGCCGTTCCAGAAATAATTCGCATAACTGCCTTGCTCCTATCTTCTAATTTCTTACATTTCTTGTTGAATGAACGTATATAATGCTTCCCCGACTGCCTGCGAAACGCCGGCGGCTTTCGCAAGTTCCTCTGCCGAGGCGGCTTTCAACTGTTCTTTTGTCTTAAATTGCACCAACAATGCCTGTGCTTTTTTCTCGCCAATGCCCTTGACCTGCGTCAGCTCCAACGCATATGACGTTTTCTTATGATGGCTTCGCATATAGGTAATCGCATAGCGATGGACTTCATCCTGAACCTGCGTCAGAAAATGAAAAGCGGCACTGGTACGGGAAACGGTAATTTCTCCGCCATCCTTGGCAATTGCACGGGTACGGTGCTTCTGGTCTTTGACCATGCCATACAAGGGAATGTGCAGCTGCAATTCTTCTAACACGGTCTGCACGGCATGGACGTGTCCCTGTCCGCCGTCCAGTAAAATCAAATCCGGTGTTTTACAGAATCCAGCGTCACCGTCCTGCTTCACCAGATGCAGCAACCGCCGCCGCAAGACTTGCTGCATACAAGCATAGTCATCCTGCCCCGGCATTTGCTCCAGCGAAAAGCGTTTGTATGCCTTTTTGGCGGGCTTGCCCTTCTGGAAAACAACCATCCCAGCCACCATAGACGTGGCAGCTAAGTTGGAAATGTCATAGGCTTCAATCCACTCCGGCGTTGCTGGAAGTCCCAGCACCTGTTTCAACTCTTCCAATGCCTGAATTTCTTTGCCCGTCCGGCTCATCTGGAGGGCAAGCGTTTCGTTGGCATTGTGTTTCGAGAGCTGCAAAATATGGGCAGCTGCTCCACGTTGCGGAACAGACAGCCGGACACGATGTCCTGCCCGTTCTGCCAGCATTTTTTGCATCAGTTCCATATTTTCCAGCGGTACGGGCAATAGCAAATCGCTTGGAATTTTTTCCGCTTGGTCATAATACTGCCCGATAAAGGACGCTAACAGTCCGGCAGTGGGTTCTACCTGTGAAAACAGATAGGTCTGTTTATCAAAAAGTCTTCGATTCCGATATAAAAGCAGAGAAATGCACTGCTTTCCGCCGCTTTCGCTGACTGCCAGCACATCGGCTTCTTTTATATCCGAATCGAGAATTTTTTGTGTTTCGCCTGCTTTGGCAATGGCTTTCATACGATCCCGCAAAATGGCTGCCCGTTCAAAATCCAGCCGTTCCGCAGCCGCTTCCATTTCCTGTTGCATTTGCTGCACGGATGCTGTGCTGCCGTTTTTGAGGTAGGCAATCGCCTGCTGAATGATTTCCTGATATGCCTTTTGGGAAATATTCCCCCGACAAAGCCCCATGCACTGCTGCAAGTGATAATTCAGGCAAGGTCTGCCCCGATGAAACGATGCTGGAAACGATTTCTGACAGGTTGGCAGCCGGAACACCTTGTTCACTTCTTTGACTGCCTCTTTCGCAACAAATCCGCTCATATAAGGGCCTAAATACGTCCCTTTTTTCTCCTTGTTCTGCTGAACGGAGAAGCGAGGAAATGGCTCATCAGAAATGAAAATATAATGGTATCCCTTATCATCTTTCAGGAGAATGTTATATTTTGGCTGATACTGTTTAATCAGACTGCATTCCAACACCAACGCCTCATATTCCGAGTCTGTCACGATGAAATCATAGTCATAGACCGATGCCACCATACTGGAAACCTTTGGCGTATGGTCAGCGGAAACCCGAAAATAACTGGTCACCCGATTTTTCAGATTTTTCGCCTTTCCCACATAGATAATCGTTTGCTGTTCATTTTTCATGAGATAGACACCCGGAGATGTCGTCAATTTCGCTGTTTTCTCTCTTAAAAACGGCAATCTTGGATTCATAAAGCACCTCCGGATGTATACATCCCAATCTCGTTACTGTAATGCCTGTAATGCACGCTGTCCAATGTCGTGCCGATAGTGGACGTTCTCCCAGTGAATCTTTGCAACGCCTGCATAAGCCTTTTCCAATGCAGCCGGCAAGTTTTCAGCGGTTGCCGTCACGCCGAGCACTCTTCCGCCAGCGGTCAGCAGCTGCTGTCCATCTTCTGCCAGCTTTGTTCCGGCATGATAAACGGTGCAGCCCGCTACCTGTCCGCCATCATCCAGACCGGAGATTGCAAGACCAGTTTCATACTTTTTCGGATAGCCGCCGCTTGCCATAACGACACAAGCTGCACAGCCATTCTTCCAGACAACTGGCAATTCTGCCAGCTTCTTTTCCGAAATCGCACGCATAATATCAACCAAATCGGTTTCCAGCAACGGCAACACAACCTGTGTTTCCGGGTCGCCGAACCGACAGTTATATTCAATGACCTTTGGGCCATTCGGTGTCAGCATCAAGCCGAAATACAGACAACCTTGGAACGGTCTGCCCTCTGCCTGCATCGCACGAATGGTCGGCAGGAAGATGGTTTCCATACAAGTATCTGCAATTTCCTTTGTATAATACGGGTTCGGTGCAACTGTTCCCATACCGCCAGTATTCAAGCCCTTGTCCTGGTCGAGTGCCCGCTTGTGATCCATCGAGGACACCATCGGAACAACGGTCTTGCCATCTGTAAAGGAAAGTACCGAAACTTCCGGCCCTGTCAGAAATTCTTCTACAACAACGGTGCTGCCGCTTTCGCCGAACATCTTATCTTCCATCATGCTCTTGACAGCCTGTTCTGCTTCTTCCAGATTGGCTGCAATGATAACGCCTTTTCCCAGAGCCAGACCATCTGCTTTGATGACGGTCGGGAACTGGTTTTCCTGCTTGATGTATGCAATCGCTGCATCTGCATCGTGGAAAATTTCATATTTTGCGGTCGGAATGTGATACTTCTTCATCAATTCCTTGGAGAATGCCTTGCTGCCTTCGATGATTGCAGCCGCCTTATTGGGGCCAAAGGTTGCAAATCCAGCTGCCTGCATGGCATCGACCATACCCAATACCAGTGGGTCATCCGGTGCAACAAAGACCAAATCAACAGATAGCTGCTTTGCCAGTGCAACCATACCTTCTACATCGGTTGCTTTGACCGGAAAGCATTCTGCATCTTTGGAGATTCCGCCGTTTCCCGGTGCACAGTACAGGGCATCCACCTGTTTGCTTTCTTTCAGTTTGCGGATGATGGCGTGTTCTCTGCCGCCGCCGCCAACAACTAAAATTTTCATGGATTCTTTCTCTCCTGTCTGACTGACGGGCTGCCAGTAATACCAGCAGCCTGCCAATCCCATTTTCTCTTAGTGGTGGAAGAACCGAATGCCGCAGAATGCCATGACCATATGATACTTGTTGCAAGTCATAATAACATGGTCATCCCGAATCGAACCGCCCGGTTCTACAATATAGGTGACACCGCTCTTGTGTGCCCGTTCGATGTTATCGCCAAACGGGAAGAATGCGTCTGAACCCAGACAAACATCGGTATTCTGTGCCAGCCATGCCTTCTGTTCTTCTTTCGTGAAGACTTCCGGCTTTACCTTGAAGATGTTTTCCCATGCACCATCTGCCAGAACATCCATGTATTCATCTGAGATGTAAACATCAATGGCATTATCCCGGTCTGGGCGGCGAATGCCGTCTACAAATTGCAGACCCATTACCTTTGGATGCTGCCGCAGCCACCAGATATCTGCCTTGTTACCAGCCAGTCTGGTGCAGTGGATTCTGGACTGCTGTCCAGCACCAATGCCGATTGCCTGTCCATCCTTGACATAGCAAACAGAATTGGACTGGGTATATTTCAGGGTAATCAGAGAAATCAGCAGGTCGTGCTTCTTGTCTTCCGGCAAGTTCTTGTTCTCTGTTACGATGTTTTCCAGCATACTTTCATCAATTTTCAGGTTGTTTCTGCCCTGTTCAAAGGTCACACCAAATACCTGCTTCCGTTCCAGTGCGGCTGGTTCATAGGACGGGTCAATCTGAATGATGTTATAAGTGCCCTTCCGCTTGGATTTCAGGATTTCGAGTGCTTCCGGTTCATAGCCCGGTGCAATGATTCCGTCAGAAACTTCCCGCTGAATCATCTTTGCAGTCGGAACGTCACAAACATCCGACAGAGCGATGAAGTCACCGTAAGAGGACATTCGATCCGCACCTCTTGCTCTTGCATAAGCACAAGCCAGCGGAGAAAGTTCGCCCAAATCATCGACAAAATAAATTTTCTTTAAGGTATCGGAAAGCGGCTTGCCAATGGCAGCACCTGCCGGAGAAACGTGCTTAAACGAAGTTGCTGCACAATATCCAGTTGCCTGCTTTAATTCCCGTACCAGCTGCCAGCCGTTGAACGCATCCAGCAGGTTGATATAACCCGGCTTGCCGTTCAATACGGTAATTGGCAGGTCGCTGTTATCTGCCATAAAGATTCTGGATGGTTTCTGATTCGGATTGCATCCATATTTCAATTGCATTTCTGAAGCCATAACTGCATCTCCCTCTTGTTTATTGATTCTTGTTGACAATCCGTGTTTCTGCCTTGCCAGTCTTCAGGTCGATGAACCGTACAAACAGAGAAACCTTGTTTTCCGGATTCAGGCTGTCCCAAACGGCATTGGTAAAGGTGTCAATATCGCCTTCAATGGCAACCTTTTCCGGTTCGCCTTCAAAGCTCGGCAGCGGATTTCCATCGCCCTGATAGGTGTGAATGAAATGACCCACGCCAGCAATCGGGTTGGAATAAGTAAAAGTATATCTCTGGCAGGAATCCGGATTGCCGTCTGCACTCTTCAGAATGGACAGTGCATACTGATAGCCGTCTTTCCGTTCGATGATGCCAGAAATACGAGGGGTATAGTTCGGAGCATCCGGTTCAAATTCCCGAATCCGCAGGGATTCTTCAAAGGTCTTTCCAGCCAGCATCTGGTCATAAACCGTGTCGGTCTGGTCGCCATTGGTGACAATGGTAGTATCGCCCAGCACCCGAACCGGTGCATAGATAATCAGGCTTGGGTCAACCATCTTGGATGGGTCAAATGCCTGTGTGCGGATGCCGTCGCCATCGGTTACAAATACCCGATTCCGGCTGTTTTCGCTTCTGCCCATGATGAAATAAGCAGCAACTGCAGATGCACCATCTGCAGATGTTCCCAGCACGATGCCTCTGCCTGGGTAAGCATTCTGTTTCAATGTATCAAAAAGATTGTTGGTCTTCATAAATCTGTTCTTGCCTCTCTTTGCGTTTTCCAGTTGGACGAATGGGTCAGGACAGCTTTGGCTGTTCCAAAAGGGTCACCTTGTTGTCATGCACTTCCAGCTTGTCTGCACAGAACAACCGAACGGCTTCCGGCAGCAGCTTCCACTCTGCTTCTTCCATGATTCGCTTTTGCAGGGTTTGCGGCGTATCGCCCTCTTCCACTGCAACCGGCTTTTGTAAAATAATCGGCCCACCGTCTGCAATTTCGTTTACGAAATGCACGGTTGCACCAGAATATTTCACGCCCCGTTTCAGGGCACATTCATGCACCCGCAAACCATAGAATCCTTCTCCGCAAAATGCCGGAATCAAGGATGGATGCACGTTGATAATCCGGTTTGGATAGGCTGCAATGATGCGTTCATCTAAAATGGTCAGGAATCCGGCAAGGACAATCAAGTCTGCCTGTTCTTCCTTCAATGCCAGCAGCATTGCATCTGTATAAGCAGAGAAATCCGGATAGTCTTTCTTTGCAATGACTCTTGACTTGACATGGAACTGTTCTGCCCGACGCAGGGCGTAGGCATCGCCACGGGAAGAGATCACGCATGTAATCGAACCGCCCGGAAATGCTCCCGCCTGTTCTGCTTCCAGCAGTGCCTGCAAATTCGTTCCGCCACCGGAAACCAGTACAATGATGTTTTTCATCGGAAACCGTCCTTACTTCAGGATAACGCCTTCATCAGAAGAAACCAATGTACCCAGTACATAAGCATCTTCTCCGGCAGCCCGCAGAGTTTCCAGAGCCTTATCTGCATCTTCCTGTTCCACGCATACCATCATACCAACGCCCATGTTGAAGGTGTTGAACATCGTGTTCCGGAATGTTGCCGGTCTTTGCAACCAAATCGAAAATCGGCAGTACCTTGACATCCTTCTTTTCAATCTGTGCGGACAAGCCCTTCTTCAGTGCTCTCGGAATGTTTTCATAGAATCCGCCGCCGGTGATGTGTGCGATAGACTTTACAGTTACCTGTTCCAGCAGGGACAGAATCGGCTTTACATAAATCTTGGTCGGCATCAACAGAGCTTCACCCAGTGTTGTGCCCAGTTCCGAGAAATGGCGAGCCAGATTCTGGCTGTTGACAGTAAAGACCTTCCGAATCAGAGAATAGCCGTTGGAATGAATACCGCTGGACGGGAGTGCAATCAGGACATCCCCTTCCTTCTGGGTGTTCAGATCCAGAACCTTCTTCTTATCCACCAGACCAACTGCAAAACCTGCCACGTCGTATTCATCGACCGGATAGAAGCCCGGCATTTCAGCGGTTTCGCC